>Ga0209358_10000251_pt1 | contig 48617 bp, 41 predicted proteins | sample LauGreFa1BDMLBSN_2_FD_187574 | JGI IMG/M metagenome (GOLD analysis project Ga0209358, IMG submission 187574) | Freshwater lake microbial communities from Lake Michigan, USA - Fa13.BD.MLB.SN (SPAdes) (version 2) | ecosystem: Environmental > Aquatic > Freshwater > Lake | place: Lake Michigan, USA... | reverse complement strand
GTAGAAGATCCACTTGTCCACGAAACCCTTGCCCTCGACGGAGACGACCGGCTCGAGGTAGTGGTTGTCCTTGAAGTTCGGGTCGACGTTCTTGTCCCAGTCGAGCTGGTCCACGATGAAGTCGACGTCCTGGTGCTTGGACTTGGGCATGTCCTTCACGAGGAGGGCCCACGGCACTTCGCGGCCTTCGACGAGGTTCTGGTACATGCCGAAGACGTCGGAGCCCCACTGCGGCTCGTAGGTGCAGAGCGAGCCAGGGGCGTGCAGGATGCACGGGTCGATGAGCCAGCCGGTGCCCGGCTCGAGCTTGTAGGCCTTGGACAGGGCGAGGATCTTGTTGTCGCCCTTGTGCCAGTTGGCGATGCACTCGCGGACCTGGGCCTTGGTCGTGCCGGGCTCGAAGCCCATGAAGGTGTAGGGGAAGTTGTTGCCGACGTTGTTGTGCTGGGGCGGGAAGTAGTACGACTCCGGCTTGCCTTCGAGGCCGAGCAGCTTGGCCTGCTTGGCGTTCTGGTGCATGTGGTGCGGGATCGGGCCCATGTTGTCGAAGAACTTGGAGTAGACGGGCCACTTCTTGTACTTCTTCCAGATGGCGGAGCCGATGAGGGCCGCGCCGCATTCCTTGACGGCCTGCTGCAGGGTGAAGCGGACGCCGCCGATCACGACGTAGGAGAGGCCTTCGTCGGGCGTGCGGTTGTCGTTGGCGGCTTCGGTGGTGGAGGCGAACCAGCGCTCGTCGATGCCGCCGCGGCTCAGGCCGAACGCGTAGAGGTCATCGGGGTGCAGCTTGAGGCGCTTGCCCGGCTGCAGGAAGGAGCGGGGCACCCAGCACGGGGCGAGGCGGAGCAGGCCGCCGGTGCGGGCGATTTCCTTGGCCACGAGCGGGGCGACGCCGCTCTTCTTGGTGGACAAGTCTTGGACGATCTTGGGGGAGGACATGAGGGAGGGGGAGAAGGGAGGGGAAAGGGGATTTAGGGGAGTCGGCGGGCGGGGACAAGAATTGAGTCAAACCCCCTTAGGCTTTCAAAAAGCCCCAATTAAGGGGCACTTCGAGGGATTGGCCGTTTTCGCCCACGATCCGAACGGCCGCCGGGCCGGCCGGGGTGATGGACTTGACCTGCCCGAACGACTGGCCGATCGCCACGGCGCCCTGGATGATGGCCAGGCGCACCGGGGTGTCGCGGTGGAACTCGCGGCTGGTCGGCACGCCGTCGGCGGCGAGGCGATCTTCGCGCGCGATGTCGACGCCGTCGCAGAAGTGGGAGCAGACTTCCTCGAGGCCAAGGCGGCCGAGGTGGCGTTTTTCCCAAGGATGCCCCGGACGTCCGCCGTTGGAGAGCCAGAACAATGTGGCGGGGAAGTCGGCGACGTCCTTGAGCTGGAACCAGACATAGCCGGGGAAGGTGACGGCCGTCCACGCGAACGGCTGTTCCTCGGTCGCGGGCGCGTTGACCAGCATGATCAGGTCATCGTTGCCGGGGCGGGCCGGGTAACGGGTCAGGTCGGTATCGTTGCCGGACTTGGTGGGGACGGCCGTGAGGTCGGTGAAGCGCGCGTTGGGCCGGAGGGCGCCCGACTCGCCGTTGGCCGGGTTGGAGAATTCGCCGGCGTAGACCGAGCCGAGGCGGAAGGGGCTGGTCGCCACGCGCGCGGTCCCTTCCGGGACGGCCGAAAGGTCGAGCACCGGGTGGTTGCCGTAGTTCCACCGGCCGGCGAGGTTCTCGATCAGATGCTCGGCGTAGACGGCGTGGTGGCCGGCAATCAACGTCAGCGTCTTCGTCACCGTGGCGCCGGTGTCGGCGCCCGTCTGGCGGAGGCGGAGGCGGGTCGCGGTCTGCTCGACCAGCGACCAGTCGGCGTTGGCGACGTCGCCATGGGGCGGGCCGCTCTGCTGTCCGCCGAAAGGCAGGCACAGGAAGTCGCCACGTAGGTAGAGCAATAGGTTGGGCAGCGCCTGGTCGATCTGGGTCGGCGTCCAGGGCGACAGCGAGTAAGGGGAGGCGGTCAGCGGACCGAGGTGGAAGCGCACCGGGGCGAGGTGGCCGGCGGTGCGGGTCACCGCGAGCTCGACCTCGGAGGTCCGCAGGACGAAGGAAGGGGCGCCGTGGATGGTTTCCATGGGAATGCCCGTTTTCTGCCCGCCGTCCGCGGGGCTGTCAACGCGCCACGCGTGCGACGGCTTGCCACGGAGCCCCGCGGTCGCTTGGCTCGGGTCATGCCGCAGCCGTTGCCGATCTTCTACACCAAGCCGGGTTGCCCCTGGTGCACGGAGGCGCTGGCCTTCTTCGAATCCCAGGGCGTCAAGTTGGACGTCCGCGACGTCGTGGCCAATATGCATGAAATGCGGCAGTTGGTCGCCCTGACGGGACAGTCCAAGTGCCCGAGCCTCCGCTATGGCGACTTCATTGTGGCCGATTTCTCGGTCGACGAGTTCAAGGCCAAGGCCCGGAAGCATCCCGCGGTCTGCAAGGAACTGGGGCTGCAGGTCTGAGCGTGTCTCGCCGCTGCCCGCCAATCGGGGCTTGGCATCTCGGATTGCTGACCTAAGAAATAGGCCATGCGCTTAACCCCGGCCTGGCTCGTCGTCTTTTGCCTGTTCACTGCGCTGGTGGCGAAGCCCCCCAATGTCATCCTCATCATGGCGGACGACCTCGGCTGGGGTGACCTTGGTTCCTATGGATCGACCCAGAACAAGACGCCCCGGTTGGATCAATTGGCCAAGGAAGGGATGCGCTTCGAGCAATTCTACGCTGCCCAAGCCGTCTGCACCTCTTCCCGTTGCGCGTTGCTGACTGGGTGCTACCCCAATCGCCTCGGGCTCGGGGGCACGGCGCTCCCGCCCGCCGCCAAGACCGGACTCAACCCCGAGGAGGAGACTATCGCCGAATTGCTGCGACGGGCAGGCTACCGTACCGGTGTGGTCGGCAAGTGGCACCTCGGCGACGCCACGACCTTCCTGCCCGATAAGCAGGGCTTCGACGAATCGTTGATCATCCCCTACTCGAACGACATGTGGCCGCTCGGCTACTATCCCGGCGACACGTCCCGCCGGAAGATGTATCCGAAGCTGCCGCGGATCGTCGACGGCGTGCCCTTCGGCGAACTGGAGGACTGGGTCGACATGGATCTGCTCACGGTGCGTCAGGGGTTCCGCGCCGCCAAGTTCATCCGCGACGCCGTCGACCGGCCCTTCTTCCTCTACCTGGCGACTTCGATGCCGCACACCCCGCTCGGCGCCTCCAAGGATTTCAAGGGCAAGGGCCCTACGCCGTATGCGGATACCTTGGCGGAGTTGGACGACACCGTGGGCAAGGTCCTCGACGCACTCGAACGTAAGGGCCTGGCCCAGGACACGTTGGTCATCTTCACCAGCGACAACGGACCTTGGCTCAATTTCGGCCGGCATGCCGGCGTCACCGGCGGCTTCCGTGAGGGCAAGGGCACCACGTGGGAGGGCGGCGTGCGCGTGCCGCTGATCGTGCGTTGGCCGGGGAAGGTCAAGCCTGGTTCCGTCAACCGGGCCGTCGCTGCCAACGTGGACCTGCTGCCCACCTTGGTCGAGGCATGCGGCGCGTCCGCTCCCGCCAAGCCCATCGATGGTCTTTCGATGGTCCCGCTGCTGCGCGGCGAAGCCGCCCAAGTCCGCGAAGTCTTCCCCTACTATTACGGCGACAAGCTCGAGGCGATCCGCCGCGGCCCGTGGAAGCTGCATCTGCCGCATACCTACCGGAGCTACGACGACATGAAGCCCGCCGAGCACGATGGCGCTCCGATGAAGACGCAGCAGAAGGAGATCGGCTTCGCCTTGTTCAACCTCGAGACCGATCCGGGCGAGCGCACCGACGTCAAGGACGCCCATCCCGAGGTCCTGACGCAGCTAAAGGAACTGGCGGCGAAGGAGCGCGCGGCGCTCGACGCCGGCAAGCGTCCGGTCGGTCGGCTTTGATCAGCTTTCGCCGGTCAGCAGTCCGTAGGCCCGCCAAAGCATGACGCCGAAGCCGGCGAGGGCGATGCCCCCCCCTAGGCCACGCCGCCAACCCGCCATCGGCACGTTCGCCCGGGCGGCGAAGGCGAGCAGTCCCGCGGCCAGGAGGATGACGGTCACCTGGGCGAGTTCGACGCCCAGGTTGAAGCCGACGAGCACCTGGACGACCTGAGCCTGACGCCATTCCGCTAGCTTGTCAGTGACGGCCGCGGCGAACCCCAGGCCGTGGATGAGGCCGAAGGCCAGCGGCACGAGCAGCATCTGGCGGCCCTCGCCGCGGCCGAAGTAGACGTAGGCGCCGCCGAGGCCGATGGTGGCGGCGATGATCGGCTCGATCCAGTCGCCGGCGGGCGGCAACGCACCGAAGGCGACCAGGCCGAGCGTGACGCTGTGGCCGAGGGTGAAGATGAGGGACCGCGTCAGGGCCTGGGCGAGCGACGCCGCGCCGAGGAACATCGCGAGCATGAAGAGGCAGTGGTCCCAGCCGTCCGGGATGACGTGCGCGAAGCCCTCGCGCAGGAAGCCGCCCCAAGTCAGGCGGACTTCCCCGATGATGAATTCGCCCCGCTCGCCCGGCGCCACGTTCATGATGACCTGCGAGTCCATGCCCCGCCGCAGGTTGGTAAGTACGGCGCCGAGCGCCGGGGGGAACATCACCTCGACCTTGCCAGTTTCGCGGGGTATACGGGTGCGCAGCTTGGCGTTGAGCAGGACAGGGTAGCGGTCCTCCTCGCCCTGCTTGGCCGACTGGGCCTTGATCTCGGCGGCCGAGGGGAAGGCTAGGAGCTCAACCGGCACCTCGGTGCCGTCGACGAAGACGCGCGTCCCTTTCAGGAATTCCGCCGGCCCACGTTCGTAGGCGGCGGGCAGACGCCCGGCGTCGAACATGAGGTCGTCGAGTTCCTTGACCGTGGCTTCCTTGGGATGCTTGCTGACGAGGAAGGAAGGGACGTCGAACTTGATGGTCAGGTCGAATCGGTAGTCATCGTCGATCACGCCGACGCAGTAGGCCTGCTTCCATTCCGGGTGAGCGGATAAGGTGGCCGCGAGGAGGGCGATGCAGGCGAGGAATGCCGGACGCAGGAAAGTCACGGGCAGGGAGTAGCCGGCGCGGCGGTGGCAGGCAACCCGCAAGCGAGGTCCGGCCGCCCCGGCCGTCTTGCGGCGGCCGCGCGCGGTGCGGAGGCCATGCGCCTGGCCGGGACCTAACCGCTGCGGCCCACCTTGAGGTCGGCGTGGTCGTAGAAGACCTTCTCCATGAAGAGCCCGCGCGCCGGGGCCGTCGGGATCTCCGCCGTGATCACGCCTTCGTCGCGGTAGGCCGCGAGCCGTTCGGGGGGCAGCTTGCCTTCGCCGACGCGCATCAGGCCTCCGACCAGCCGGCGCACCATCTTGTAGAGGTAGCCGCTCGCTTCGGTCGTGATGGTGATCCGGTCGCCGCGCTGCGCGACGTCGAGCCGCCGCAGCTCCTTCACCGGGTTCTCCAGGTCCATGCCCTGGGCATGCGTCCCGCTGAAGGCGCGGAAATCGTGGGTCCCGAGGAGCAGCTTGGCGGCCGCGCGCATCCGGCGGGCGTCGAGCACGCGCTTGCCGGTGCCGAAGCAGTAGCGCGCTTCCCACGGGGGCGGCCAACCATGGCAGATCTCGTAGCGGTACCGCTTGCCCTTCGCCCAGTGCCGGCAATGGAAGTCCGCCGGGACGCGCCTCAGGTCGGTGACCAGGAGGCCCTCCTGTTCGCATGAATTGACCGCGAAGAGCAGGTGCTTGGCCGGGTGCGGCCAGAAGGCGTCGAAGTGGAAACGCTGGCCGACGCTGTGGACGCCCGCGTCGGTGCGGCCGCTGCCGTGGACGTCGATCGGCGTCCGGAAGATCCGCGAGAGCCGCTCCTCGATGGCGCTCTCCACCGTGCGCTGGTTGGGGTTGACCTGCCAGCCATGGAAGTCGGTGCCGTCGTAGGCGATCGTCGCGAGGAAGCGCTCCGGCTGGAGGATGGACTTGAGCGGCTTGCCCATGTCAAAGGCTCGTGCCGATGCCCCGGCTGTTCAGGAAGTCCTGGAGCAGCACCGCCGCCGCGCGGGAATCCCGTTCGCCGCTGCGGGCTTGGGCCCGGCGCTCTTGGGCGGAGCGTGGCTTGCGGCGCCCACCCAGTTCGTCGGCCGCCTGGCTGCTCAGCGCCTCATCGACCAGTTCGATGGGCAGTCCGAAGCGGCGGGTCAGTTCGGCGGCGAAGGCGTCGACCTCGTCGCAGCGCTTCGTCCGTTCGCCCTCGACCGACAACGGGTAGCCCAGGATGAGTTGGGTCACCCGCAGGCGGGCGATTTCGCGGCCGATTTGGGCGAAGCGTTCCTCGGCCTCCGGCGCGACGGCCGCGGGGAGCGGGAAGGCGAAGCCGAGGCCATCGGCATGGCTCAACCCGACGCGTTTGGCGCCATAGTCGATGCCGAGGTAGACCGAGGACACGCCGCACGCTGGGCGGGTCCGGCCTTGATTTCAACCCGAACCGCACCGGGGAGGGGTTTGACACCGCCGCTTCCGCCGTCTCCATAGGGGGCATGTCCGCGGAGCCACGCCTGACCGAGCATGAACGCGCCCTCTATGCGCGGCAGCTCCGTCTGCCCGGGGTGGGCGAAGCGGGGCAGCTGAAGTTGCGCGCGGCCAAAGTCCTGCTGCTCGGCGCCGGCGGTTTAGGTTCGCCGGTCGGCCTCTACCTCGCGGCGGCCGGCGTCGGCACGCTTGGCCTCGCCGACCCCGACAAGGTGGAGGTCTCCAATCTCCATCGCCAGATCCTGCACGGGTTCGATACGCTGGGGCTGCCGAAGACGATTTCGGCCGCGGAGGCGCTGGCGGAGGTCAACCCCGGGCTGACGATCGTCCTGCACCCGGAAGGTTTCAAGCCGGAGAACGCGGCCGAGCTGGTCGCCCGCTATGACCTCGTCGTCGATGGTACGGATAATTTCGCGACGCGCTTCCTCGCCGCCGACGCCTGCGTGCTCGGACGCAAGCCCTTGGTCCATGGCAGCGTCCTGCGCTCGGAAGGGCAGGTGGGGGTCTTCCTGCCGGCCGCCGGTTGCTACCGCTGCGTCTATCCGGTCATGCCCGATCCGGCGTCCGTGCCGACTTGCGCCGAGGGTGGCGTCTTCGGCGCCACCTGCGGGGTCATCGGCTCGTGGATGGCCTCGGAGGTCATCGCCCTACTCTTGGGGCAGCGCCGGGAGTCCCGTCTCCAGGTCGTCGACATGATGGCGGGGACTTCGCGGGTGCTCCGTCTGTCGGCCGACCCAGCCTGCCCGGCCTGCGGCGTCAGCCCCTCGCTCCGCGATCTCGCCCCGAACCGCTATGCGGCGACCTGCAGTGCCTCCCCCCTTTCCGCCCCCACCACCATGTCCTCCCATCCTTTGGAGGTCTCCATCGAGGAGGCCCATCGCCAGCTTGTTTCCGCCCAGCCGCCGTTCCTGCTGGATGTCCGCGAGCCCAGCGAATTCGCGATCTGCCAGCTTCCCGGGGCCAAGTTGATCCCGCTCAACAGCATCCCGGAGCGCTTGGCGGAGATTCCCCGCGACGTCCCGGTGCTGGTGCATTGCCACCATGGAGGCCGGAGCATGAAGGTGACGCAGTTCCTCCGCGCCAAGGGGTATGCCCTGGTCGCCAATGTCCAGGGGGGTATCGACGCCTGGTCGCTCAAGATCGACCCGAAAGTCCGCCGCTACTGAGCCAGTCAAGGCTTGCCGACCCCTTTTACCCCGCCTTTATTCCCGTTACACCCATGAAGCGCTTCACTCTTCCCCTCTTGGCCGCCGCCTTCCTCGTCGGCTGTGGTCCCTCCCGCATGCCTTCGGACTTTGCGGGTTCGTCCGCCAACGGTGGTGCCGGCGGCGCGTCCGACCTGAACCTCCTCGGTGCCGGCGCGGCCGGTGCCGCGGCGCAGGCCGCGCGTGACGGCAACATCCCCCCCGAAGCCATCCTCGTCACCGTCCAGTTCGACTTCGACCAGTACACGGTGAGCGCCGCCGAACGCGCCAAGCTCGACGCCGCCGCCGGCAAGGCCAAGTCAACCAAGCTGCTGATCGTCGGCTACACCGACCAGTTCGGCACCGAAGAATACAACCTTGGTCTCTCCGACAAGCGTGCCCAGTCCGTCCGCGATTACCTCGTCAAGCTCGGCTGCAATCCCGCCGACAGCGAAGTGCTCGGTCTCGGTGAGCAGCAGGCCGACAAGTCGGCCGCGGGCCGCCAGTCCGGCGCGAAGGACCGCAAGGCCGTCGTCGTCGACGCCAATTACTTCACCCGTGGTGGCGCCGCCGCTCCGTCGGCGCCGGCGGCCGGCAAGGCTGCCCCGTCCAAGGCTCCGGTTTCCGGTCCGGCTCCCGGTCCGGTGACGGCGCTCTAAGCGACCTGCCCGCACGCCATGACAAAGGCCCGCCGTTCGGCGGGCCTTTTTTGTCGGACGCGCCTGCTCGCGCGCTCGATCAGGCCAGCGTGCCGTAAAGGTACCCGAGCGTGCCGACATAGAGCAGCGCCGCGACGGACTTGCCGATCAACCGCTCGCGGTCCGTGCGATGCGGGGCGCCCCAGCGTCCCCAGACCCAGCAGGCGGCGGCGATCACGGCCAGGCCGAGCGACGCGTCGCGAACCCAGTTGGCTTCCTCGACGAGCGCAGAGAGGACCCAGAGCAGGAAGAGGGCGTAGGCGAAGAGCGGGAAGGCCATCGCCTGCTTGAGCGTCTCCATCCATTCGCCTGGGCGCGGGAGCATCGCCGCCAGGCGCGGGAAGGCCGACAGCAGGAGGTAGGGTAGGGCCATGCCGAGTCCGATCACGGTGAAGAAGAGCAGGGTCTCGCCGGGGGCGCGTTGCTTGTCCAGGGCGAAGCCGAGGGCGGCGCCGAGGCCGGGCGCGGTGCAGGGCGTGGCGACGGCCGTGGCCAGGACGCCGGAGAGGAAGGCGCCGGCGGAACCGCCTTTTCCTTCCGCGTTGGCGGCCGTGCCGGCGAGGCCCGTGCCGATCTCGAAGACGCCCGCGAGGCTGAGGCCGAGCGTCACCATGAGCACGCAGGTCGCGAGGACGAAGCCGGGGGACTGCATCTGGAAGCCCCAGCCGACGGAGCCGCCGCCGGCCTTAAGCGCCAAGATGAGCCCGGCGAGGGCGAGGAAACTCAGCACGACGCCGACGGAGTAGAGCAATCCATGGCGGATCACCGTGGCGCGCGCGGCGCCGGCCTCCTTGGCGAAGCCGAGGACCTTGAGGCCGATCATCGGGAAGACGCAGGGCATCAGGTTGAGCAGCGCACCGCCGCCGAAGGCCAGGAGCAGCCAGACGCCGTAGCCATGCTCCGTCGCCGTCGCCTGGTAGGCGCGGCCGGAGCGGACGGCGGCGAGCGCGGCGAGCACCTCGTCGCCCGTCAGGAATTCGGAGAGCACCGCGGGCGCGCCGTCCTTGCGGAGGAACACGTTGAGCGGCACGCCTTCGCGCTCGTAGCGCTTCAGTTCCTTGGTGATGACCTCATCCTTGCGGGTCCAGTCGGCCTTGAAGAGCACGACGCCCTCTTGGGCGAGGGCCGCGGCGACGTCCGGCTGCGTGTAGACCCGCTTGTTGACCTGGCAGCTGGCGCACCAGCGGGCGGTGAAGTCGACGTAGACGGTCTTGCCGGCGGCCAAGGCCTGCGCCTGGGCTTCCGGGGACCAGGGTTGCCAATCCGCCGATCCGGGGGCGGGGGCGTTCTTCGGCGTCGTTTGCGGAGCGCCCGGGCCTTGACCGCCCGCGGGCGTGGCGAGCAGGCGGACGAAGCCGCCGGCGCCATCGGGGCCGACGAAGCTGACGGGTCCGTCGGTCAGTTTCTCGGGGGCTTCCTGCAGGCTGAAGGAAAGGGAAGTCGCGGTGCGCTTCTGCTTGAAGACCGCGCCGGGGCTGAGGAAGCCGCGTTCGGGGAACCACGTCTTGGACAGGTCGACTTTGGCGCCGGCGACCGGCGTGACCGTCAACTGTTCGCCGTCCACCCGGAGGTCGCCGGCCACGGTCGGACGCAGGTCCGGGTAGAGCTTGGCGTCGAAGGCGTAGGGGGCGTTGCCCGCTCCGACCTTCACGGTCAGCGCCACATCCTGCTCGAACGGGTAGCACCCCTTGTCGTCGCACTCCAGCCATTCGACGCGCGCCTTGAGCTTGAGTTCGCCGGTGGCCCCGGCCGGCACCGCGAGCTCCATCACCAGCAACGTCTCGTGCTCGTGCACGAAGTTGTAGACGCCGCTTTGGTCCAGCAGGATGGGGCCGGGGTAGAGCAAGGGGCCGGCCTTCGTGCCCGCGGTCTCCTTCCACGCGATGGCCGGGGATTGGCCGGCGTCGCCCGGGTTCTTCCAGTAGATGTGGAAATGGTCGTCGCAGCGGAAACGGACCGCGATCCGCGACGTGCCCCCCGCCTTGATGTCCGGCGTCAGGTTGACCAGGTCGACCTTGGTGCGCTGGGCGGCGCCGAGGTCCGTCAGGAGTCCTCCGAGGCAGAATAGGAGGAGGGGGAGTAATCGCATGACCCCAAAATGGCGGCAAAACCCGCCCGAGGCAAGGGCGGGGAAGGGCTACGGCACCAGCCGGCAGGGGAGGAGGGCCGCGTCCCTCATGCCGTGGATGATCTTCTTATCGGCCGGGCAGAAGGTGGAGAGGATGCCGTTGAGCTCCGCCGTGTCGCCGTCCACGAAGTAATAGGGGCACAGGCGGACGCGGCCATCCGCCGCGGCGATGGTGCCGTCGTCGGCGTAGACCGGGTGGCTGAGCCGGGAGGGCTTGTGGTATTCCTGCATCACGTGGAACGTGTCGTTCTCGGGGTCGAGCGCGTGCTCGATCGCCTCCAGCCATTCGTCGCGCGAGACGTCGCTGCCCAGGGTCACGCTGCGGGCGCCCCAGGCGGTCTCGTGGAAGCCGCTGGCCTTGATGATCAGGTTGCGTTCCCGCTGGCTGGCCTCGGCGAGCTCATGCCAGTCGCGGATCGGTTGGCCGCCCACCGTGGGGGCGTGCAGCACGGCGGTCGGCGGAAGCTCGCCCGGCTCCATGATCCAAGTGCGCGGCACGATGCGCAGAAGCTCCTCGCGGTGGTCCTCCGGCAGGTTCTCCTTCCAGAATTCGGAGAGCTGGGGGTGGTGCAGGAGGGCCAGGCCGAGCTTCTCCTCCTGGAAGGCCTTCATCGGCGGGGTCAACGCCAGCTTGCCGGCCTCGACCGCGGCGAAGATGCCGTCGGCGCTCTTCACGTTGGCGAGGTCGAAGAGCTCGAAGAAGCGGTAGAGGACGTGGATGCGCGTGGGCGCGCCGTGCAGGGGGATGAAGGACTCGTCGCCCATCTTCATCACCTGCGAAGGATCGACCACGTGCACGTCGTGACCGAGCCCGCGGAGCTTCTCGGCCAGCCATTCGAACTCGGGGCGGTAGGTGGCGGCCTCCTCGCTGACGGCGATGGCGATCGTGGGGAAGCGTTCGCCCGGCACGAGGCGACCAAGCATGGCCTGGAAGCGGGCCGGCATGCCGAGGCCGCCGATGACCTCGGGGAAGTCCTCCGCGTAGACCTCGTTGAGGTAGGCCGTCAGGCCGACCCCGCCGGGCACGCTGTCGAGCTCCGTCATGGTGAAGCCCTGCTCGGTGATGAGCAGGTCGGGGCGGAGGACCAGCGGGTGCTGACCCTTGACCGCGCGGTGGCGGCCGTGCTCGATCAAGCCCGGCGGCTTGTGCCGGTCGAGGTACTGGGCCACCCAGGGCGCATGGATCTCGCGGTTGCGCAGGATCTTCTTGTCCGTGGCCGAGCGGACGTAGAGGCGCTCGAGGGCCCGCTGGTAGCTCAGGCAGGCGGCGCCGATGAGCTTGAGCTCACGGAGCTGGGCGGCGGTGATCGGCCAGGGCTCGGGCGAAAGCTTCCAGATCTTCTCCGCGAAGAGCGGGGGATCGAGGAGCTTCTGGCGGAGCGTTTCCCGGGACGGCATGGCGGGCGCGAGGTCAGTCCTCGATCTTGATGTCCTTGTTGCGGGTGCGGGGTCCGCCGGCGCGCAGCCAGCCGTTGATGAAAGCGTCGATGTCGCCGTCCATCACCGCCTGGATGTTGCCCGTCTCGACGCCGGTGCGCAGGTCCTTGACCATCTGGTAGGGCTGGAAGACGTAGGAGCGGATCTGGTTGCCCCAGCCGATGTCGCCCTTCTCGCCGTAGTACTTCTCCATCTCGGCGCGCTTGTCGTCCAAGGTCTTCTCGTAGAGGCGGGCGCGCAGGATCTTCATCGCGAGGGCGCGGTTCTTGACCTGGGAGCGTTCGCGTTGGCACGCCACCACGAGGCCGGTCGGGATGTGCGTCAGGCGGACGGCGGACTCGGTCTTGTTGACGTGCTGGCCGCCCTTGCCGCTCGAGCGGTAGACGTCGACGCGCAGGTCGGATTCGTTGATCTCGATGTCGATGTCGTCGTCGATCTCGGCGACGACGTCGACCGAGCAGAAGGAGGTGTGGCGGCGGGCGTTCGCGTCGAACGGGGAGATGCGGACGAGGCGGTGGACGCCGCGCTCGGCCTTCACGTAGCCGTAGGCGTTGGGTCCCTCGAGGCGGAAGGTGGCGAGGCTGATGCCCGCGCCTTCGCCTTCGGCCACATCCTCGATCTCGACCTTGAAGCCGCGGCGTTCGGCCCAGCGGGTGTACATGCGGAAGAGCATGTCCGCCCAGTCGTTGGATTCCGTGCCGCCGGCGCCCGCCTTGACGGTGACGATGGCGTTGGACTTGTCGTGGGGGCCGGAAAGGAAGGCCGCGATCTCGATGTCCGCGACCTCGACCAGGAGCGCCTCGGCGAGCGCGCGCAATTCCTCGAGCTCGGCGTCGGCCGTGCCGTCGGGGGATTCCGCGATCAATTCCGCCAGGGTCTTGGCGTCGTCGATCTTGCGCCGGAAGGCGACCTGCGGCGCGACCGTCGTCTTGTAGCCGTTGCACTCCGCGATGACCTTCTGCGCGGCCTTCTGGCTGTCCCAGAAGGTGGCGGCGCCCATCTGTTCCTCCAGTCGGGCGATGGCCGCCTGCTTGCCCGGGACGTCCAGGAACTTCCAGAGGTGGCCGGCGCGACGTTCGACCTCCTCCAGGTGGGCGCGGGTTTCAGGCGGGATATACATGGCGGAACGTTCGGGGATACAGGGGTGGGGGTCTTTTTCAACCTCGATTAGGGCGGGGTTGGCCTCCGTGGCTTCGAAGCCGCGGACGCCACGATTGAGGCGGCGACGGGAGCCGAAGGGGCGCTTGCGCCCGGCCGGGGCGGAGGCATACAAGCACCATGTCGTACCTCGAAGGCCTCAGTTTCGCGCAGATCGCCGGCCCCTTGCCCGAGCGGCGCGTCCTGCCGAATGGTCTGGAGGTGCTGTATTCCCACCGTCCCGGCATCGGCCTGTGCACCGTCCAGGCCTGGGTCCGGACGGGCAGCGTCCATGAGGGTCGGTGGGAAGGGTCGGGTATCTCGCATTACCTCGAGCACATGGTCTTCAAGGGGACCGGGCGTTTCAGCAACCGGGAGCTCACCGAGGCCGTGCACCGCTCGGGTGGCTATGCCAACGCCTACACCACCTTCGACCGCACGGTCTACCACGTCGACGCGCCGCAGGAAGGTTTCGAGACCGCGATGGAGGCCGTCTCCGACATGGTCTTCGACCCCCTCATCACCGACGCCGACGCGAAGATGGAGCGGGAGGTCATCCTGCGCGAGATCGCCATGCGCGACGACGAGCACGACTCCGTGCTGGCCGAGACCGTGCTGGGCGAGACCCTGCGCGCGCACCCGTTGCGCCATCCCGTCATCGGCCACCGCGAGTTGTTCGTCCGCCTGCGCCCCGACGACCTCCGGGCCTACCATGCCGGCCGTTATGTCCCGAGCAACGTCGTGCTGGCGCTGGGGGGTTCGATGGAGCCCGCCGAGGCCTTCGCCGCCGCGGAACGCTGGTTCGGGCGTTTTGAACGACGCCCCGTCCTCGCCGTCGAGTCCGTCGCCGAACTCCCCCAGGCGGGCGTCCGTCGGGTCGACCTCGTCCGCGACGTGAGCACGGCCAAGGGGGTCGCCTGCTGGGCCGCGCCCGGGCTCTTCGCCGAGGGCCGCCTGGCGATGGATCTCTTCCTGGGTGTCCTGGGATCGGGCAACAGCTCGTTGCTTTGGGATGAGCTCCGCGAGCGCCGCAAGCTCGTCCATTCGATCGACGCCTCCGCCTTCGGCATCCGCGAACACGGCCTGGCCTGGTTCGGCTGGGCCGGCGAGGCTGGGGCCGACGCCACCGCGGTCGAAGCCGCGATCCATGAGGTCGTCGACCGGCTGCTCCAACGCGGCGTGACCCCCGCGGAATTCGCGAAGGTCCGGCGCCAGGCGGCCGTCTCGATGGTCAATGGCCAGAAGAACATCCATGGGCTGGTCGGGCGCGCCGCCTACGCGGCCTGCGTCGGCCACGACATCCACTGGCCGCGTCGGGGCGTCGAGGAGCTCGCGCGGCTCGCGCCGGAGGACCTGGCCCGCGAAGCGCGCCGCTGGCTCCGGCCCGAGGCCGTGACCTATGGCACCCTGCGCGGTCGCGCCGTCGTCGCCGCATCGGTGGCCGCGCGGCCCGCGCCGGTCGTGCCGGAGCGCTTCGAGGTGCTGACGCTCGACAACGGCGTGCGCGTCGTGCTCCAGGCGGACGACGCCATCCCCAAGGCGGCCGTCGGCGTCTTCCTCGCCGCCGGCACGGCCTACGAGCAGGCGGCGACCCGGGGCACCTCCGGGCTTTTCTCGACGTTGCTCACCCGGGATACGTTCCGCCGCTCTAAGGAGGAGGTGGCCCAGGCCGTCGACGCGATGGGGGCGACCTTCGCCGACGTCGGGTCGCAGATCTCCTGCGGGCTGTGGGGCGAGGCCCTGAGCTCCGATTTCGCCGCGTTGTCCGAGCTCGTCGCCGACGGCGTGCTGGGGCCGAAGTTCCTGCCGGCGACGGTGGAGCTCGAACGGTCGGCGGTCATCACGGCCTGCAAGGACGCGGAGGACGATATCGTCGAGAAGGCGCGCCTGCGTCTCCTGCGGCAGTTCTTCGGCGAGCACCCGCTCGGCGTCGATCCGATCGGCACGCCCGAGACCTTGGCGCGGATCCAGCCGGCCGACCTCGGTGCGGCGCATCGGGAGCTGGTCGTGGCGGGCAACCTCGTCGTCGGCATCGCGGGGGACTTCGATCGCCGCCAGGCGCTGGAGTTCGCGCAAGCCCGCTTCGGCTCCTTGCCCAAGTTGCCGTTCGCGGCCCGGTCCCTCGCCCCGCATCGCCCGGCCCCCGCCCGTGCGCGGGTGGAGCACGCCCAAGGTGAGCAGGCCGTGGTGGCCATCGCCTTCCCGCACTGCGGTTTCGGCCCCGATGCGGTCGTGGCGGCGAGCGTCACGGAGGAACTCCTGTCCGGGATGGCCAGCGGTCTTTTCCGCCGCGTGCGCGAGGAGAAGGGCATGGCGTATTTCGTCGGCGCGAACCGCGTCGAAGTCGTCGACCAGGGGATGTTCTACCTCTATGCGGGCACGGCGCCGGGCATGGCCGAGGCCGTCGTGGCGGAGATGGAGGCGGAGCTCGTCCGCCTGCGCCGGGGCGACTTCCAGGCCGGTGAGATCGACGCCGCCAAGCGGCGGATGCGCGTGGCGCGTCGCCAAGGTCGCCAGTCCGCCGGGCCCCGCCTGCAGGGCGCCTTGATCCGCGAGGTCGCCGGACTGGGCGCCAACTTCGACGCCGAGTGGGAGCGGCGCATGGCCATCACCGACGCCAAGGCGGTGCAGGATTTCGCGCGCCGCTACCTCGACCCCAAACTGGCCCAGCAGCTCATCGTCCTGCCCAAGGACTGATCAGGCCGGATCCTCGAAGTGGCGCCGGGCCCAGAGCGTCACCGCGAGGCCCGGGAGCGCCAGCAGCAAGGCGAAGGCGAAGTAATCGGCGTAGCCCAGCCGCGCCGCCAACGCCCCGGCCCAGAAGCCCGGGAGGTAGTTCGCCACCAACGCCAGCGTGGAGAGGGCGGCGTAGCGGACCGCGGCCTGCGGACCGGCGGCGAACTTCATCATGGCGAGCAGCAGGGCGCAGACGCCGGCGCCATACGCGACGTACTCGCCGAAGTAGAGCAAGCCGACCAGGAGCCGCGAGGCTTCGGGGTGGTGCGCGAGCCACAAGATCCCCAGCAGGGGTAGGTGCATCGCCGCCCCCAACGGGAGCAAGGCGCGGCCCACGCCGAGGCTGGCCACGACGCGCGCACCGAGCAGGCCGCCGAGGGCGAGCCCGCCGACGGCGGTGAAGAGGCGCAGGACGGCGAACCCCTCGTTGTCGAAACCGAGGCCGCCGGCGCTCGGCGCCGCCATCGAGAAGAGCGGGAGCACGCGCGTCAGGTGGACCTCGCTGGCGCGGTAGCAGAAGATCAAGCCGAGCACGGGCAGGAAGCGCGGGTCTGCGAAGAACTCAGCCAAGGCTTGGCCGAGCCCGACCTTGGGCGCGGGCGGCAGGTTTGGTTCGTGCCGGAAGGCGTAGGTGTTGAGGATGAAGCAGGTCGCCGCTAACGCGACGGCGACGCCCAAGGCCTGTTGCCAGGCCGCGGCCCACGTCGTCCCGGCGGCATGGTGCCAGCGGCCGGCCAACCAGATGAGGCCCGGTCCGGCGAGCACTTGGCCGGTCTTCGAGGCGAAGGTCAGCAGGCCCGAGTAGGCCGCCCGCGGCTTTTCGGCCAAGGAGGCCACGTAATACCCATCGAGCGCGAAGTCGTGGCAGGCCGAGGCGATGGAGATCAGCGCCAGCGCGAGGAACGCCCAGGGGCCTTCCGGGAGACCTAGCCCGACCTGGAGGCCCAGGAGCAGGAGGACGATGGCGGCCTGGCAGCCCAGCACGAGGCGCGGCGGGCGGGCGATCTGGCCGACCAGCGGCGCCCAGAGGATCTTGATGCCGACGAGCAGGCCAAGCCAGGCGACCCAGCGGGTGATTTCGGCGTCTTCCCGGCCGAGGTTCTTGAGGGCGACGGGCAGGGCCTCGTCCCGCACCGCCGCCGGGATCGACTGGAAGAGGAAACCGCCGAAGACCCACCACCAGACGCGGCGCACGGGCTGAGTCGCGTCGGTCGCCACGGCTTAGCTGCCTTCGCCGATGCGGCTGCGGCCGTAGTGGTCGACGGAGCGGAAGAGGCCGTCGAAGAACTTCGCCACGGTGATGTTGAGGCCCAGCAGTTCCTCCTCGCTGAGCTCCAGCATCTCGCCGGGCTGGAAGGTGCGCGTGGTCTCGGTGAGCTTGGACAAGGTCTTCGTCGGCTTCTTCAGCAGGTCCTCCTCGCCGGGCAGGGGATGGCGGATCACGCCGGGCGGGGGCGCCGCGGGGGTTTCCTCTTCGCCCGCCGCCTCCTGGTCGTCGACCACATAGTCCTTCATCGCCATGAACTCCAAGGTCAGCTTGCCGTCCGGCGCGAGGTCGTCGTTCGTGACCATGCCGCCGACGCGCGCCAGCACGCGCAGCGCGGCCGCGAGGCTGAAGATGCTGTCCTCCAGGTCGCAGAGGATGCCGAAGGATTTCTCCAGTTCCTCGAACTTATCCTGCAGCGACAGCTGGAGGAAGGCCTGGTGCGCCTCGCCGATCTGCCGGTCAAGGGCCTCGTCCGGCGCGCGATTCTGCCCGCGGACCTTGATCAACACGCAGAGCAGGTGGCAACGGTGGAGGCACTCGGCGGCGATCCCCAGTAGGTCGTTGATCGTCGTCCGCACCATCAGGTTGCGGGCATAGGCGTTGACCTGGTCGGCGGTGAGGTGGTTCTGCGGGGACGGCATCACCCGGCTGACGGCGGAGTAGTAGTCGTAGGCGCGGGGGTCGGAGGTCCGCAGGCCGGCGAGGCTGAAGGCCAGCATGTCGTGCTGACGTTGCAGCGCGGCCATGAAGGTGCGGCTGATGTGCTGCAGGGAGATGACGTTCTCCTCGGACTCGGGCGTGGCGGCGGGCATGGTCAGGAAGCGGGATTGGAACCGGGGTCCTTGGCGTGGCGAGCCCTTTTGCGGGCGAGGAAGCCGTCCGGTCGGGGCTTGGGGGTCGACGCCAGCCACGCGATGGCGAGCGGGATGGTCTCGCGGAGGCTCAGGCTAGGCTGGCCCGGGAAACGGAAGCAGTGCTCGGTCCGCGCTTGGAGGTCGGGGTCGAGGCGGCCGCCGGGAACGAGCAGGGCCAGGTGCCGGGCGGGGACGCGCACCGGGTTGGCCAGGTCGATCTTGCGTCCCAAGTCCGGGGAGAGGGCGACGACGCAGCAGCGGTCCTCGACCAGCTTGAGCAGGCCGCCGAGGGCGGCCGCACGCATCAACTTCAGTTTTTCCATCGCCCCTTCGGCGAGGTGCCAGACTTCCGGGTGGAACGAAAGCTTCTCCGTGCCCGAGGACAGCAGCAGGCGCTGGAGGCCGAAGGCGGCCATCGCCCGCGCCAAGGCGGCAAGGTCGGCCGGATCCGTGAGGCCGTCCGCGATGACGATGGTTTCGCGACTCTGGCGCCAATCCGTGAAGTCGCCGACCCGGGCGAGCCCGAAGTCCGGGCGCATCGTCAGCGCGCACACATCCTCGCAGGGACCTTCCGCGGTCTGGGCGAGTTCGATCGGCCCGACGATGCGGGTCTTGACCCCGAGTTCGCGGAACATCGCATCATAGGGCGCCAGTTCGGGCGCGAAGGCCGCCGTGGCCACGACCTCGCGGAGCGCCTTCGGGTGATGCTGTAGGCAGGCCAGCAAGGAGGCCATCCCGCGGAGCACGAGACGGTTGGGGTGGGGGTCGGGGGTGGTCACGGAAGGCGGCCTTCGTCGAGGTCGATCATGTCGGCGAAGGAGATGATGTCGGTGCGGTGCGCGGCGCCCATCTTGCGCTTGGCGTCATTGAGCGCCTCGCGGCCCATCTCGCTCATCCCCTTCTGGACCAGCTCGCGGTTCCAGGCGGCCACGCGGAGGTCGGCGGGGAAGAGGCGGAGCAGGCGCGCGTCCAGGTCGGCGTCATCGGTGGCTTCGCGGAGGCACTGGATGACGGCTTCCGGCTCGACGCCGAGATGCAGGCAGAGGAAGCGGTCGAAGCCCTTGCAGAAGTTGCGCTGGTAGGATTTCGGCAGCTCGCCCCGGATGTGCTTGCGGGCCTTCGCGAGGAAGCGGGGAAGGTGGAGCAGGCCCGTGGCCCGATGCGGGATGTACGAGGACGGCAGGTCGTAGCAGATTTCGCCGGTCGCTTCCGAGAAGCCGTTGGGGCGGTGGGAGGACGGGGCGGTCATCGGGAAGGGTATTGCGAGGCGGGCAGGCCGCGCACGGTTTCGGCGATGGCGCGACCGACCTTGGCGAGGTTGCGGGACTGGGCGGCGACGAAGGCGTCGGCGTCAAGGGCCGCCATGGGTTCGACGCAGGCGGAGGTGCCGCCGGCGACCGCGGAGCCGTCCGCGCGCTCGAGCCGATAGTGGACGGTCAAGGCGGCCCGCCTTCCGGCGAGGACCTCGAAGCGTTCGCACTCCAGGATGAGGGTGAAGTGGGGCGCCGCCGGGGTGATCGTCGCGGTCGGAGCCCCGGCCTCGCGCGTGAGATGGCGGGCGATCGTCTCGGAGACCATGCGGTCGAGCGTGCCCGCCCAGCGGTGGGCGTCGTCGACGAGGACTTCGCCGCCCGGGCTGAGCAGGACGACGGCGGGACGCCGCACGGTGGCCGGGAGCGTCGCCCGCGCCACATGGATGAGCGGGGCCGGGCGCGTCGGCGACGCGTCGGCCGCGGCGAACTGATGGAAGACCACGGCTTCGCTGTGCTTGTCGAAGACGATGCAGCCCGCGAGGGCGAGCGAAGCGAGCAAGAGGGCCGCGCGCCTCATTTCGTGGGCTCCTCCTGCGGGGGTGTCTTGATCTCGAGCGTGACGGCCGGACCCTTGCGGCGGCCTTGGATGATGGTCTCCGGGTTGCGCTCGATGAAGTCCGCCAGCGAACGGATGGCCTGCGCCGCTTCGGCGACGTCCGCCAGAGCCTGGTCCAGGTCGCGCCGGGTGGTCGAGCCGGGCTTGGTCAGGCCGCGCAGGTTCTCGGCGGTCGTGTTGAGGTTCTCGAGGGCCTTGCGGCCCGCGCCGGCCATGGCCTGGAAGTCTTCCGCGAGCGGGTCGACCTTGGCGTTGAGGCGTTGGACGAGCGCATCGACGGAGCGCATCGCGGCGGAGAAGTCCGCGACCGCCTTGGTCACCGCCGGATCCCCCGTCAGGCGGGCGATGTTGTCGGAAGCCTTGACGAGGTTGCCGTTGATCTTGCCGAACTCGATCTGGGCGGCCCCTTGGTCGATGCGGCCCAGGATCGCGTCGACCTTGCGGGTGATCGCGACGAAGTCCACGCGGCTCAGCTGGTCGAGGGTCTGCGAGACGGCCTTGGTCAAGGCGCCGAGGTTGGAAGGCAACGTCGGGATTTCGGCGTTCACGCCCTTGGCGTCGTGCAGGCGCACGGGGGTGTCCGGCAGGTAGTCGAGCTCGACGTAGAGGACGCCGGTGATCACGGATTGCTGCTGCAGCTTGGCGCGGAGTCCCTTCTCGATCGAGCCGCGGAGACCCGTCTTGTCGAGCAAGGCTTGGTCGAGGCCCCGCCGGGTCAGCAGGTCGGGCGCGAACTCCATGACCACCGGCACCGAGTAGTCGGCGGCCGTCTGCTCGGCGGTGCGGAGCAGGACTTGCGAGACCTTGCCGATCGTCACCCCGCGGAACTTCACCGGCGCCCCGATGTCGAGGCCGCTCACCGAATCGTCGAAGTAGGCCAAGGCGGTCGGCTTGGTCCCGGAGAAACTGCCGCCGCCGAGCAGGATCACCGCGACGCAGCCCAGCACGAGGCCGCCGGCGACGAAGGCGCCGATGAGGGTCTTGTTGGCGGAACGGCGCATGTCAGGTGATGCGGGCTTGGGAGAAGAAAGCGTGGGCCTTGGGATGGGCGCCCGGCGACAGGAAGTCGCGGGGCGGGCCATAGGCGCCCATCCTGCCGGTGTCCGGGTCGAGGTAAACGCAGAAGTCGGCGATTCGGAGGATGCTGGGCACCTCGTGGCTGACCAGGACGATGGTGGTGCCGAAGGCCTCCCGCAGCTTCAGGATGAGTTCATCGAGTCGGCCGGAGGTCATCGGGTCGAGGCCGGCGCTGGGTTCGTCGAGGAAGATGACTTCCGGGTCCAGGGCCATGGCCCGGGCGATGCCCGCCCGTTTCGCCATGCCGCCGGAGATTTCCGAGGGGAGCTTGTCCATCGCATCGGCGAGGCCCACCAGCGCCAGCTTGTATTCGGCGAGCGCGCGGAGGTCGCGGCGGGGGGCGGCGAGGAATTCGCGCATCGGCAGTTCGACGTTCTCGCGCAAGGTCAGCGACGAGAAGAGGGCCGAGCCTTGGAACAGGAAGCCGAGCCGGCGCAGGGTGGCGGCCCGCTGGGCCGGGGTGGCGGTCGCGAGGTCGAGCCCGAGCAGGGAAGCTTTCCCCCCGAGGGGCTCGTCGAGCCCGCTGAGCGAGCGCATGAGCGTGCTCTTGCCGCAACCGCTGGGACCGACGATCGCGAGGATCCGTCCGGACTCCAGGCGGAAGTCGATGCCCGACATGATCACACGCTCACCGTGGCCGATGGCGAGTCCTTCGCTGGTCAGGATGGCGGGGGCGAGGCTCATCAGAAGTTGAACAGGTTGAAGATGACCGCGAACAGCGCGTCCGACACGACGATGAGGGTGATGCCGAGCACGGCGGCGGTGGTCGCGGCCTCGCCGACCCCGAGGGCGGAGGGTTTCGCGACGGAGCCGCGGTAGCAGCCGGCCCAGGCCGCGATGAAGCCGAAGGCGACGGACTTGATGACGCCGACGAGGAAGCTCTTGAAGCTGATCGCGACGACCACCTGCGTGAGGTATTGGCTGACGCTCAGCTCGCCGGCGCAGGCGACGACCATGCCGCCGAAGACGCCGATGAAGGTGGCGAAGATGGCGAGCAAGGGCACCATCAGCGTGACGGCGAGGATGCGGGGCAGTCCGAGGTACTCGACCGGGTTGAGTCCGAGCACCCGCAGGGCGTCGGTCTCCTGGCTGACGTTCATGCTGCCGAGCTGCGAGGCGAAGGAGGTCGCCGTGCGTCCGCACGCGATCACGCCGGTCATGAGGGCGCCCATCTCGCGGGTCATCGCCAGGGAGACGAGGTTGGCGACGTAGATGGTGGCCCCGACCTGCCGGAGCTGGATGAGGCCCACGTAGGCCATGATCAGGCCGGTGAGGAAGCCGAGCAGCGCCACGATCGGCAACGCATCCACGCCCGCGGTCTGGAGCTGCAGCCAGAAGTCCTGCCAGTTGATCCGCGCCCGACCGATCAGCAGGCGGCCGAAGGCGCTGGCGGTCTCGCCGATGTGCTCGAACGCCCGGCCCCAGGAGGAGGAACTCGCCAGACCCCAGTCTCCGAACTGTTCGAGGAGGCCGGGGTGGTTGGTGTCCTGCTCGCTCGCGGTGGACGTTTCGGCCAGCTCCACGAGGGCGCGGAGCCGGGAGGGGAGGGCGGTGAGGTCGAGCTGGCGCACCTGCCGAAAATGCCGATGGATCCAGGCGGGCAGGGAGGAGTCGAATTGGCCGAGTTCCGCCCCGGTCAGGCGGATGCGGTCGCCCTTGAAGGTGATTTCGGGGGTGGCGACCTGGGCGCTCCAGTCGCCGGCGAGGGCGACCACGGTAGACCCATCGGCAAGGACCTCGGTCCGGGCCCGCGGCGGGTTGGCTGGCGCGTGGGACATCCTGACTGTCAGATACTTGGGCGACCGTCCGTTAACAAGTCAGAAAGGCGTTGTCCCACCGTGCGGAGAACGCTTTGCTGACCCTCCGTCGGATGCGTCCTGCCCTCCTGATCCTTCTCCTGGCCTCGACCTGCCCCGGTCGCGCGGGGGACTTTCTTTCCCCCTTCCCGTCGGGCGCCGCCCTCGGCGTGTTCTCCTTGCTGGAGGAGAATGACAAGTTCTCGTTCAGCAACAAGGATCGGTACTACACCCAGGGCCTGCGGATGGTGGTGAATCACGAGAATGGCTTCTACGCCGCGTTGACCCAGGAGATCAATACGCCGGCGGATACCGTGAACGCCAACCCGCCGCTCGACGACTTGCCCTATTCGGCCGCGCTCTATTTTTCCTACGGCCATGGGCGGGTCCTCGACCGCGGCGGGCGCCGCGATGTCCTTCTCGTCTGGGAGCTGCAGTTCGGCGTGGTCGGACCCGCGGCCGGTGGCCCGACCATCCAGAACTCGGTCCACCGCCTGATCGGCGTGCCCACGATGCCCGGCTGGCAGACCCAGCAGCCGAACGAGTTCGTCGCCAACCTCAACTGGGATTTCCGCAAACGCTTCGACCTGCCCGGCGCGCGCCCGGGGCTGCGCGACCTGATCCTCCGCTCGGGCGTCCAACTCGGGACTATCCGGACGGAAGTCATCTTCGGCGGTCAGGCGCGCTGGGGCAAGGGTCTCGAGCGTTCGTGGGGCAATGCGACGATCCGCCAATCCCCCGCCTTCGATCCGGTCGACCGGTTGCGCGGCGACCTGTCCGCCCCGGCGGTGGCCGCTTGGTTCTTCGTGGACGCCCAGGTCCAGGTCGTCGTCAGCAACTACGCCACCGATGGGTCGAACTTCCGCGCCACCCGCGGGGTGAACCGCGAACCCGTCGTCGGCCAGTTGGGCTTCGGCTACAGTTTCCAGTTCCACCATTTCGCCGCCACCCTCTACAGCACGCTGCGCAGCCACGAATTCCAGGCCCAACAGTCGCTGCATGGCGTGGGCGGCATCAAACTCGATCTCCTCTTCTGACATGTCCCTGCTCGCCGTGGTCGACCTCGGGTCGAACTCCCTCAAAGTCTCCGTCGTCGACGCGGCCACCCGCCGCGAGGTGGCCCGCGCCAGTGAGCCAGTCCGCATCTTCCCGGCCACCCTCGGCGAATTCACCTTGTCCCGCGAGACGCAGGTCGAGGCCGCCGAGGCGGTGCGGCGACTGGTCGAGTTCGCGCGGGCGCAGGGCGCCCGCGAGGTCGCGATCCTCGGCACCAGCGCCGTGCGCGACTGCGCCAACCGGGCGGAGTTCGGCGCCCTGGTGCGGGCGACCGCCGGCGTGCCCCTCACCATCATCTCGGGGGAAGTCGAAGCCCGGCTCGTCGCCGCCGGCGTGCGGACGGATCCCGCCTTGGCGGCTTGTCCCAACCTCACGATCTTCGACCTCGGCGGCGGCAGCCTAGAGGTCGCGCGCGTGCGCGGCTCCGAGGTCACGCTGGCGCGGAGCTACCCCTTGGGGTCCGTCCGACTCACGCATGGTTACCTCCGCGGGGGGGAAGGCGTCGTCGACGAATTGGATCAGGCGTCCATCCGCGACCACCTGCTGCGGACGCTCGGGCCCGTCCTCTCGCCGCGCTTGGCCGAGCAGAGCCTGGTGGTCGGCGCCGGTGGCGTCTTCAGCGCCGTCGCCCTCCACCTGGAGGCCGTCGGGGAGCCCGTGGTCGACGGGCGCCTGCCCGCCTTGCGGATCCGGGCGCTGAAGGACCGTCTCTCCGCCCTGCCGTTATCCGAGCGCCGAGCGGTGCCGGGCATTCCGGCCGAACGCGCCGACATCATGCCCGCCGCGCTCCTGACGGTCTGCGTCCTGGCCGAGCTCACCGGCGCGGAGTCCTTCCAGCTCACCCATCGGGGGCTGCGCCACGGCATGGTGGAACTGATGCTCGGCCCGTCGGGGTCGCAGGCATGAGGCTCCTCGGCTTGATCGCCTTGGCCGTCGCGACGCCCCTCGTCGAGGGCGCCGCCCGGCCGGAGGTACGTACCGGTCAGGTCATCCGCGTCGACTCGGCGCGGCACCGTCTCGTGGTCGAGGAATCGCCCGGGGGCGCCCCCGTGGAATACTTCGCCCGCCCGGGCGACCTCGAGTTGCCTTGGGCGGGTCGTCGCGTCCGCTATGAAGTCCTGGTCGACGGCGAGCGTCGCTGGGCCGACACGGTCTTCCCGGCGGGGGCCGAGGAGTTGCGCCGCATCGCCGAGGTCACCGATTCGCTCCGTCGCCAGACCGCCGACCAAGGGCGCTTGGTGACGCGCATGCCCCGCGACCTCATCCCCGACCTGGCGCTGTGGGATCAGGAGGCGCGCTTGGTCTTCAAGAAGGACCTGCTGGGCGCCCCGTTCGCCCTCAACTTCATCTTCACCAGCTGTCGCTCGGCCAAGATGTGCCCGGCGTCCACGGCTTGCATGAAGCAGTTGGGCGATGAGCTGGCGAAGGACCCCAGGCTCAAGGCGGTGCGCTTGGTGACCATCACCTTCGACCCGGAGGTCGATTCCCCTGGCTTGCTGCGCAGCTATGCCCAAGGCTACGGCATCGATCCGGCGCGCCACCGTTTCCTCACCGGCGACCCCGGTCAGATCAAGGACTTGATGAGGAACTTCGGCATCCTGACGGTCCGCGACGACGGTACCATCGTGCACAATGCCGCGTTGATCGTCGTCAACGCCGAGGGTCGCATCGTGCAACGCCGGGAGGGCGCGTCGTTCGACGCCGCCGACGTGGCCAAGACGCTCGCGGGGCTCGCCACCGGACGATGAGCCCGCGCCGACAGGCCTGGTTGGTCTCCGCCTTGGCCGCCTTGGCTTTCCTCGGCTTGCGGAGCCTGCCCGACACGCACTGCGCCTTGCTGCACGCCGACCATCTGCCGATCATCGTCGATGGGGTGGAGTTCTGCGGGGTCAACGAGGAGGCCAATTTCTATCGTCCGCGCGTCCTGAAGTTCCCCTACGCCCTCAAGGTGGAGATGCCGATGCCGTCGGGTTCGCCCGCGGGACGGGTGGGTCGATTGACGCTCATGGATGAGGACGGCCGGGCCCTGCTCGATCATCAGCTGGCCCTTTCGCACACGCGTAAGCTGCACCTCCATCTCCGGTCCTTGGCCCGACCCGGCTATGTGCACCTCCATCCCCAGCCGGGTTCGGAAGGGGTCTGGTCGTTCGAGGTCCCCGTCGACTTCGACCTGACGCAAGGCGCCCATGCCTACGTCGATTTCGTGCCGGTGCGCGGCGGCCGGGTCGCCTTGGCCGAGTTCAGCCTGCCCCCGTCGCCCGGGCTACCTGCCGTCGGGGCGCCGGCGCCTTCGCTGCAGTTGGCGGCTTTCTCCGCCTCCACCGCCCGTACCGGCGAGTCGGCCCTGTGGCGGGTGAGCCTGCGGCGCGCGGCCGGCGGGCCGGTCAAGTTGCGCCCGTTGATGGGCTCGCTCGGCCACGCGGCGCTCTTCGCCGCCGAGCCCAGCGAAGCGAAGATGGGTTACGCCCACCTGCACCCCTCGCTGGAGGGGGGCGAATACGACGCGGAGCCGACCTTGTCGTTCCGCCTCCGCTTGCCCCCGCCGGGCGACTACGATCTCTGGCTCCACGTGGACGACGGCGCGGACCGCTACCTGCGGATCCCCGTCACCGTCACGCCTTGAGCGAGCGGAAGTAGGCGACCGTGGCGTCGAGGCCTTCGGCCACCGTGTGCCGCGGGCTCCAGCCCGCCGCCCGGAGCTTGTCCGCGGAGGCCAGGGAATGCTTCACGTCGCCGAGGCGCTCGGGCTTGTGTTCGATCGCGGAGGAAGAGCCGGTGAGCCGGATGACTTCCTGGGCGAGCTCCTTCACCGTCATCTTCCGGCCATAGCCGACGTTGTACGTCCCGGTGACGGCGGGGTTCGCGGCCGCGAAGGCGAGGGCGCCGACGATGTCCTTCACGTAGATGAAATCGCGCGTCTGCTCGCCGTCGCCGAAGATGCCCAGGGGCTCCCCGCGCACGGCCTTCTCGATGAAGATCGGGACGGCGGCCGCGTAGGGCGACTTCGGGTCCTGGCGCGGACCGAAGACGTTGAAGAACCGGAGGGAGGCCGTGGCCAGGCCGCGCTCGCGGCGGAACAGCTCAAGGTAGTATTCGCCGTCGAGCTTGGTCACGGCGTAAGGCGACTTGGGCTCGGGGGTCATGGTCTCGACCTTCGGGACGGTCGGGTTGTCGCCGTAGATGGCCGCGGACGAGGCGAGGACGACCTTGCCGACCTTCGCCGCCGCCGCGGCCTCGAGGACGTGCAGCGTGCCGGTGGCGTTGAGTTCGACGCAGTCCCGGGGGTGGAGCATCGACTCCGGCACGGAGATCATCGCGGCGAGGTGGAAGACTTGGTCGACGCCGCGCAGGGCCTCGTCGAGCTTGGCGCGCTCGAGGATCGACCCTTCGATCAGCCGATGCTCGAGCCCGGCGAGGTTGCGGCGGTGGCCGCTGCGGAAATTGTCGAGGACCACGACTTCCGCCCGGCCCTGGAAGTGCTCGACGATGTGGGAGCCGATGAAGCCGGCGCCGCCGGTGACGAGGACGCGCATGGTCAGCGGACGAGCGCCTGCATGGCGGGGAGCTGGGCCTCGATCGATTCGACCAGCTTGAACTGGGTGCGGAGGCGGTCGAGGTTGTGGCGGGGGCGCTTGACCTTGAAGTAGACGTCGCCCTCGAGCCAATCCGTGAGGAAGCGCAGGCCGATCTCGAAGGTGATGAGCTTGCCGGCGAAGGGCAGGAGCTCGCGTTCGCGCGGGGTCAGGAAGCCGCCCGCGGAGGCGAGGTAGCCCTGCACGAGGGCCTCGAACATCGGGAGCTGCATGGTCACCTTGGAGAGGTCCGTCTCGTCCTCGGCGGCGGGGGAGGTGGAGGTCCGCACGAGGTCGCCGAAGTCGTAGAGCGCCGAGCCCGGCATCACGGTGTCCAGGTCGATGACGCAGATGCCTTCCTGGGTCTCGTTGTCGAGCAGCACGTTGTTGAGCTTGGTGTCGTTGTGGGTGACCCGTTCCGGAATCTCGCCGCGGGCCATGGCCTCGACGATCGTGCCCACCTCGTGGGCGCGCGCCTGGGCGAAGGCGATCTCCGGGGCGGCCTCCTTGGCGCGTCCGTGAGCGTCCTTGGCGAGGGCGGCCGCGAAGGCGGCGTAGCGGCTCGGGGTGTGGTGGAAGTTCGGGATGGTCTCGATGAGACGATCGCCCGGCAGGTCGGCCAGCAGGGCCTGGAAGGCGCCGAAGGCCTTGGCCGCCTGGAAGGCCTGGTCGGCGTTGCGGATGACGTCGTGGCCCGTGGCCCGCTCGACGAACACGTAGCAGCGCCAGTGGTTGCCGTGCGGGTCGACGTACCAGCCCCGTCCATCGCGGGTCGGCACCAAGGTCAGCGCGCGGCGGGAGGCGTCCGCCCGGCCCGCCTGGGCGAGCTTGGCCTGCGCATGGCGGCAGACGCGCTCGACGTTGCGCATGAGCCCGTCGGGGTTGCGGAAGATGTTGTGGTTGATCCGCTGCAGGACGTAGCGCACGGACTTGCCGCCCTGGTCCATCTCCAGCGCGAACGTGTCGTTGATGTGGCCGCTGCCGTACGGCGGGGCGGAGACGTAATCCCCGAGCAGGGCGAAGTGCCGGGCGACGGCGCGCGTATCATGGGTGACGTGTTCGGGCATGGCAATCAGGCCCAGAGGGCGGCGGGGTAGGCGCCTTGCTGGACCAGCGCGAGGATGCTGGCCTGCACGGCCGGCTTGTCTTCGCGGTAGGTGACCCCGAACCAGGCGGAACTGGTGCGGAGGACATCGCAAGTCGCCCGGGCGCCGGCGACCAGGTTGCCGACCGCCATCGGGATGTAGGATTCGCTCTTCAGTTCGCCGCCCTTGGCCTGCAGGAAGGCCCGGAAATCGGTTTCCAGCAGGGGGAAGATGGCGGGGGTGAAGCCCCACATGTTCATCGAAACCGGCTCTTCGCCCGACAGCGGGGTGACGGTGCCGTCTTCGGCCCGGTTCTCCGCGCCGCTGGCCGTCCGCCCGATCTTGGTGAGCTCCTGGATGTCGGTCAGGCGACCGGAGGCGTCCGTGCGGCAGACGCCGCGGGCGACCGTGCCGTGGTCCGACAGCGTATTCTTGAGCGTGAAACCGACCATGCAGAAGGTCAGGTCCGCGTTGGACAAGGTGGCCAGGCGTCGGCCCAAGGTGGCGTAGGAGTCGCGGCCGTAGAAATCGTCGGCGTTGATGACCGCGAACGGGGTGGTGACGGCGTCACGCGCGCACAGGATCGCATGGGTGGTGCCCCAGGGCTTCTCGCGTCCCGCCGGGACGGTGAAGCCGCCCGGCAGGCGATCCAGCGTCTGGAAGGCGAAGCCCACCTCGATGCGGCCGGCGAACTTCGCGGCGATGCGTTCCCGGAAGTCGGCCTCGAAATCCGGCCGGATGATGAAGACGACCTTGCCGAAGCCGGCCCGAATCGCGTCGTACACGGAGTAGTCGAGGATGGTCTCGCCGGCGGGGCCCATCGGGTCGATTTGCTTCAGGCCGCCGTAGCGGCTGCCCATGCCGGCGGCGAGGACGAGGAGGGTGGGTTTCATGTCAGTAGGCTCGGCGGAGGCGGGCGGCGACGTCCTGCTGGAGTCGCTCGAGGAAGCCGAGGGTGAAGGTGGTCACGTCCAGGGAGTCGTCCTGGATCAGCGGGGTCAGGTCCATCGCCCATTGCACGGCCGTCTCGGTGTCCGAGGCGTGGGCGTCGTGGAAGGTGGCGTTGGCGGCGCGTCGGGCGAGCACGGCCAAGTCGTAACGCTTGCCGCCGACGATCTGGGTGGCGAAGACCTCGTTCAGGGCCTGGGCGAGGTCGGGTCGGGCCGACACGGGCATGGCGACCTTTTCGGCGTCGACCATCCAGTCAAGGGCGCGCCAGACTTCGCAGCCGAGGACCTTGGCCGGGCGGGCGGCCTGCGGAAGCCGGCGAAGGGCTTCGATGCAGCGGGCGAAGCACGCCACGTGGGTGTCATGCTTGTCGGCCGGGTTATGGAGGTAGACGACCTCGGGGCGGGCCGCCTCGAGCAACGCGAGCAGGTCGTCGACCGGGTCGGTCTTGTCGGCCCCGCGCACCTCCTTGCTCTGGTAGCCCAGCTGGGCGATGAACGAATATTGGCCGAGGCGCGCCGCGGCGTGCTGCTCCTTGATGCGTTCCGCGGCGATCTGGTCGTCGGTCCAGCCGGCGTAGGGCCCCTTGCGCGAACTGCTGCGCCCGTCCGTCATGATGATGCCGCCGAACCAGCGGTCGGGACGGTCGTAGCAGGCAAGGATGCCTTCGAACGCCATGAACTCGAGGTCGTCCTGGTGGGCGCCGATGCCGAGGTGCGTCGTGCGGGCGAAGGCCGCCGGACCGGTGGCCTGATCGGGGATCAGCAGGTTGGCCTTGGGGTTGAGCTTCATGGTCAAAGGGAGGGGAGGGAGGCCGCCGCGACGGCCTGGCCGTGGCGCTTGTCCTTTTCGTCCGGCACCACGAGGTTGATGCGCAGCGCGGGGAACTCGTCGCGGAGCACCGCGCGGGCGCGGTCGATGATTACGTCGCCGCCGGTCCCCGAGGTTACGCGACCCATGATGAGCAGGCAGCGGTAATCGTAGAACGAGGCGAAGTGGGCGAGGGCGTAGCCGAAGGCGATCCCGATGGCCTCGTAGACGCGGAGGGCGCGGGCGTCGCCGGCCTTCATCAGTTTCTGCAATTCCTCGAGTTGCTCCGGCAGCCGCATGGAGGCGGGGAGGTGGATGCCGGCCAGCGGCAGGAGGCGGCCGACGCCCTGTTGGCTGAAGTATTGCACGCCGCAGCCGAGGTCGCCCGACCACTCGTCGGCCGGGCCGTCGACGCGGTAATCGACCGGCACGAAGGCCAGTTCGCTCAGCCAGTTCGTCAGGTTGCCCTTGGGGTCGACGTAGCCGGCGGCGACGCTCGTGCCCATGGCGATGCCGAGGACGGAGTTGCGCCCGAGGGACATCGAGGCCGCGAGCGCCGTGACGTCGCCGTCGTTCAGCACCTCGAAGGGGACTTCCCACTCCTTGCCCAGGTCCACGAAGAGGTTCTTCACCCGGCGGTCGAAGACTTCGGGGTCGGTGATGCCGCGGAACAAGGAGGCCGCGCGGACGCGGTTCGAGATGTAGACGCCCGCGGCGGATCCGCCGATGGCGTCGACGCGGGGGAGGTGGGCGGCGGCGAGCCGCAGGGAATCGCGGATGCCCTCGAGGTGGTAGTCGGGGTTCGTCTGGAAATACGGATCCCACTTGACCTCCTCGGAGAACACCACCTTGCCGTCGATCAGCGCGGCGCACTTGCGGTCGGAGCCCCCGAGGTCGAAGCCGATGCGGCAACCATCGAGGTTGCGGCCCAGCGGGAGGTGCGAAGCGCTCTCGGCCGGCAGGCCGGCCTCCGCGACCACGGTGAAGGTCAGCGGACGCTCGAAGAGCTTGCGGACGAACTCGGCGTCGAAGGCGCGGGCGCCCCCCGCGGCATACTGGCGACGCAGCGCGGCGGCCAGGGGCTCGGCCAAGGGGCCGCTGAGCAGTACCTCGTCGCCGCCGCGGGCCCAGAGCAGGAACTTCACCGTCCGTTCGACGTGGAGCAGGTTGTCGGCGTCGCCGGCGCCGGCCGGGAGCACCTGCGTGCGGAAGACGGAGGCGGTGCTATCGGGCCGACGCAGGCCGATCGCAAGGGCGGTGCTGCCGGCGGTCCGGCCGCAGGCCGCCAGGAAATCCCGGGTCCAGAGCGAGGCGGGGACGAAGCCCGGGTCGATCGGCGAGGTGTGGCGGGGCTGGGGCGTCATCGCGGGCTCAGGGTTGGGTGGACGCGGCCGGATCGAGATGGAAGGTGCAAGCCGGGTGGAGCTGCAGCCAGGTGGCCGGGCAGTCCGCGTGGGGGCTCTCGCCGATGGTGCGTCGGATGATCCCGGCCTTCGCCGCTCCGAAGGCGAGAAGTTCGACTTGGCGGGCTTCCATGATCGTGCCCACGCCCATGGTGATCGCGCCGTGCGGGACGTCCTCGGCCCGGGCGAAGAACATCGCGTTGTCGCGGCGGGTCACGTCATCGAGGTGGACGCGGCGGGTCCGGCTGGCGGCGGACGAGGGAGGTTCGTTGAAGCCGATGTGGCCGGTACGTCCGATGCCCAGCACCTGGAGGTCCAGTCCGCCGGCGGCCCGGATCGCCTCTTCATAGGCGGCGCAGGCGCGCGCTTGGTCGGCGGCGACGCCGTCGGGCACATGGGTGCTGCCCGGCCGGAGGTCGAGGTGGCGGAAGAGATGCTCTTCCATGAAGTAGCGGTAGGATTCCGGGCGGTCGCCCGTCAGGCCTTCGTACTCGTCGAGGTTGAACGTGACGACGTTCCGGAAGCTCAGGCCTTCCGCGCGGTGGAGGCGGACGAGTTCGGCGTAGAGGGGCAGGGGAGTCGAGCCCGTCGCCAGGCCGAGCACGGCGGTGCGTCCTTCGGCTTGCCGACGTCGGATGAGGTCGCGGATCGTCGCGGCGACGGCGACCGAGGCGGCCTGCTTGTCGGTGTGGACTACGACACGGATGGCCATGGTTCAGCCGAGCGCCGCGATCATGCGGGCGATCTCGTCGCGTTTGCCGCGGACCTCGTCGAGCTGCTTGCGGGCGCCGTCGAGGATGGCGGGGGGAGCCTTGGAGACGAAGGCCTCGTTGGAGAGCTTGGCCTCGCCGGCGGCGACGGCCTTCTCGAGCTTCTCGAGTTCCTTGCCGAGGCGGACTTTTTCGGCGCCGACGTCGACGTTGCCGCTCAGTTCGAGGGCGATGGCGCCGAGGCCCGTCAGCGAACCGGGGCGCCCAGCCAGGTCGTCCGCGTGGCGGAGCTCGGCCAGGCCGGCGAGACGGCTCAGCTTGTCGCGGTTGCCGTCCAGGAGGGCGCGGCTGGGGGCATCCTTCGTCACGACGGTGATGATGCTGTCGCGACGGGTCGCCTGGTTGCCTTGGGATTTGAGGGCTCGCACCGCGGCCACGAATTCCCGCAAGGCGGCGACATCCGCAACCTTGGAGGAAATCAACTTCACCCCATGCTCGCGCAGGACGCGGAGCAGGTCGCCGCCGGTGCCGGCTTGGTGGCGCTGGATGAAATCCTGCTCCGGGCCGTAGCCCAGCAGGTGCCAGAGTTCTTCGGTGATGAAGGGGGCCACCGGGTGGAGCAGCAGGAGAAATTGGCGGAGGACCATGTCCTGGACCGCGAGGCAATTGTCGCGGAGCGCCGGGTCGGCGAGGCGGGACTTCGAGGCCTCGACGTACCAGTCGCAGAAGTCGCCCCAGAAGAAGGCGTACAGACCCTGCGCGTAGGCGGTGAACTCGTGCTCGTCCAGGTTCTTGGCGGTCGCGTCGGTCAGCTCGGCCAGGCCGTGCAGGATCGCGAAGTCGTCGTCATCGAGCTGCGTCGCCCGGATGCGGCCGACGATCGCGGCCAGCGTGCCGTTGTCCGACATCGGGCCAGACATTTGGCGGAAGCGGGCGGCGTTCCAGAGCTTATTGCAGAAGTTGCGGCCTTGGCCGACGCGGTCCTCGTCGAAGAGGATGTCCTGCCCCTTCGGGGCGATGGAGAGCAGGCCGAAGCGGAGGCCGTCGGCGCCGAACTTGGCGATGAGGTCGAGCGGTTCCGGGGAGTTGCCGAGCGATTTCGACATCTTGCGGCCCTGCTTATCGCGGATGATGCCGTTGAAGTAGACGCGCTTGAACGGGATGCGCTGGCGGATCTCGTCGTCCGTCAACGTCTTCTTCTCCGGGCCGTGCAGTTCGAGGCCGGCGATGATCATGCGGGCCACCCACAGGAAGATGATGTCCGGGCCGGTCGCGAGGGCGCCGGTCGGGTACCAGTGCTTGAGTTCGTCGGTCGTCTCGCCGGGCTTGCGCCAGCCGATGGTCGCCAGGCACCAGAGCCAGGAGGACGCCCAAGTGTCGAGCACGTCGGGGTCCTGTTCCCAGTTCTGCGGGTCGGCGGGCGGGGTGAGGGCGACGTGGCGGTTGGCGGCGTCGTTGCGGTCGGCGCCCTTGCGGTACCAGACCGGGATGCGGTGGCCCCACCAGAGTTGGCGGCTGACGCACCAGTCCTGGATGTTTTCGAGCCAGTGCAGGTAGGTCTTGGTCCAGCGTTCCGGGTGGAACTTGATGATGCCCGCGGTGACCGCCCGCTTGGCTTCCTCGATCTTCGGGTAGCGGATGAACCACTGCTCGCTCAGGCGCGGCTCGATCGGCACGTCGGCGCGTTCGGAGAAGCCGACGGTGTTCTCGTAGGGCTCGGTCTTCACCAAGGCGCCGAGTTCCTCGAGGAGCTTCTCGGCGGCGGCGCGGGCCTTGAAGCGTTCGAGGCCCGCCAGCGGGCCGGCGTCGGCGTTCATCGTGCCGTCCGGATTCATCACATCGATGACCGGCAGGTTGTGGCGCTTGCCGATGTCGAAGTCGGTGCGGTCGTGCGCGGGCGTGACCTTCAGGACGCCCGTGCCGAACTCCTTCTCGACCGCGGCGTCGCCGACGATCGGGATCTGGGCGCGCGGGAAGGGCCGCCAGACGTGCTGGCCGATGAGGTGCCGGTAGCGTTCGTCGTCCGGGTGGACCGCGACGGCGGCGTCGCCGGGGATGGTCTCGGGGCGCGTGGTGGAGATCTCGAGGAAGGTGCCGGGGCGTTCGGCCACTTCGTAGCGCATGCGGTAGAGCGAGCCCTTCGAGGGCTTCATGATCACCTCTTCATCGGAGAGGCCGGTCTGCGAGACCGGGCACCAGTTGACCATGCGCTTGCCCCGGTAGACGTAGCCGCGTTCGTAAAGGGTGACGAAGGTCTGCAGGACCGCCTGCGAGTAGCCGGCGTCCAGGGTGTGCACGGTGCGGTCCCAGTCGCAGGACGCCCCGAGCTTGCGGAGCTGGCCCAGGATGATGCCGCCATGCTTGTCGCGCCATTCGGACGCGGCTTCGATGAACTTCTCGCGACCGAGGTCGTGGCGCGTCTTGCCGTGCTTCTGGCGGAGTTCCTTCTCGACGCGGGACTGGGTGGCGATGCCGGCGTGGTCCGTCCCGGGCAGCCAGAGGGCCGACTTGCCTTCCTGGCGGGCGCGGCGGACCATGATGTCCTGCAAGGTGTTGTTGAGCAGGTGCCCCATGTGGAGCACGCCCGTCACGTTGGGCGGCGGGATCATGACGGCGAAGGCCTCCTTCGAGGGTTCGACCTTGCCGGCGAAGCAGCCGGCGGCGACCCAGCGGTCGTACCATTGTTGTTCGACCCCCTGGGGGTCGTAGGACTTGGGGATTTCGGCCATCGGAAGAGTTAAGGAATTAGACCCTAAGTTGGTGGTTGAAAAGAGTGGATTGAGCGGGCATCCATAAAGGTCAGCTAGGCCCCATGCAATGGTTGGCCGACGAATCCCGCCAGGTCCGGAAGGAAGCAACGGCAGTCGGTCCAAGCGTGTGCCGTGGTCAGCCTAGCCCCTGACTTTCAAGACCGAGTTCGTCGCTAAAGCGACGGAGCACCGGTCCTTTTGACGGATTGAAACTGTAAAACAAGAAAGGGTGCTATTCGCACCCTTTCGTTCGTTACTTTCCGCTGCGCTCAGAGCGAGTGGATGCTCGACTTGCTGACGGCCATCGCGGCTTCCTTGAAGGACTCGCTGACGGTCGGGTGGGCGAAGCAGGTGCGGGCGATGTCCTCGGCGCTGCCGCCGTATTCCATGTGCGCGCAGGCGGCGGCGATCATCTCGGAAGCGCCCTTGGCGACCATCTGGACGCCCAGGACCTTGTCGGACTTGGCGTCGGCGACGACCTTGATGAAGCCGGTGGTGCCGTCGGTGGCGATGGCGCGACCGTTGCCCTGAAGCTGGAACTTGCCGACCTTGACCTCGAGGTTCTTGGCCTTGGCCTCGGCCTCGGACAGGCCGACGCAGGCGACTTCGGGGTCGGTGTAGATGACGCCCGGGATGACGCCGTAGTTCACATGGCCATGCTTGCCGGCGAGGTTCTCCGCGATGGCGACGCCTTCCTCCTCGGCCTTATGGGCGAGCATCGGGCCGACGACGACGTCGCCGATGGCGTAGACGCCGGGCAGGTTGGTGGCGTAGTGGGCGTCGATGGTCACGCGGCCACGTTCATCGAGCTTGAGGCCGGCCTCGGCGGCGCCGAGTCCGGTGGTGTTGGCCTTGCGGCCGACGGCGACGAGGATCTTGTCGGCCGGGAATTCGAGGGCCTTGCCGTCGCGCTCGGCGGTGAGGGCGAAGCCGGCGGAGGTCTTCTTGACGCCGGTGACCTTGGCGCCGAGTTCGAACTTGATGCCTTGCTTCTCGAAGGCGGCTTGGGCGGCCTTGGCGATGTCGGCGTCGTAGGCGGGGCCGCCGATGGTCGGGAGCATCTCGACCACGGTGACCTGGGATCCGAGACGGGCCCAGACGGAACCAAGCTCGAGGCCGATGGCGCCGGCGCCGACGACGACCATCTTCTCCGGGACGGCCTTGAGGGAGATGCCATGGTCCGAGGAGATGACGGTCTCGCCGTCGAACTTCATGAAGGGCAGCTCGACCGGCACGGAGCCGGTGGCGATGAGGATGTTCTTGGTCTCGAGGACGCGCTCGCCGGCGGCGCCGCGGACGAGGACCTGGCCGGCCTTGCCGAGGCGGCCGAGGCCGCGGACGATTTCGACGCCGCGCTTGGAGACGAGGAACTCGACGCCCTTGTTGAGCTGGGCGACGACCTTGTCCTTGTTGGCGAGCATGGTCGGGACGTCGAAGCTGAGCTTCTCGGCGCCGACGATGCCGTGGTGCTTGGCGTGCTGCACATGGCGCCAGGTCTCCGTCGAGTGGAGCAGGGCCTTGGAGGGGATGCAGCCGACGTTGAGGCAGGTGCCGCCGAGCGTGGGATCCTTCTCCACGAGGGCTACCTTGAGGCCGAGTTGGGCGGCCTTGATGGCGGCGACGTAGCCACCGGGGCCGGAGCCGATTACGACGAGATCGAGTTGGGACATGGTTGAAGGGGGAGGTTGGGAAGGGGTCAGACGCCGAACAGCAGGCGCTGCGGGTCCTCGATGAACTGGCGCACCTTGACCAGGAAGGTCACGGCCTCCTTGCCGTCGATGATGCGGTGGTCATACGACAGCGCGAGGTACATGATCGGACGGATGACGATCTGGCCGTTCTCGACGACCGGACGTTCGACGATGTTGTGGAGGCCCATGATCGCGGCCTGCGGGTGGTTGAGGATCGGCGTCGAGAGCATCGAGCCGTAGATGCCGCCATTGGAGATGGTGAAGACGCCGCCCTGGAGTTCCGGGAGCTGGATCTTGCCGTCGCGGGCGCGCTTGCCGAAGTCGCCGATGGCCTTCTCGATGCCGGCGAAGTTGAGCTGGTCGCAGTCGCGGACCACGGGGACCATCAGGCCCTTGTCGGTGCCGACGGCCACGCCGATGTCGAAGAAGTGGTTCTCGATGATGTCCTCGCCGTCGAGCTGGGCGTTGATCGCCGGGACTTCCTTCATCGCCTGGACGGCGGCCTTCACGAAGAAGGACATGAAGCCGAGCTTGACCCCGTACTTCTTGAGGAATTCTTCGCCGTGGCGCTTGCGCAGCTCCATCACCGGGGCCATGTTGACCTCGTTGAAGGTGGTGAGCATCGCGGTCTCCGACTTGGCCTGGACCAGGCGTTCGGCGATCTTGCGACGCAGCGGCGACATCCGTTTGCGGGAGGTGCGGCCAGTGCGGGAGGGGATTTCGGCGGCGGGCGCGGCCGCCGCGGCGGGGGCCGCGGGGGCGGGGGCCACGGCCTTGATCGGGACCTGTCCGGCGAGCGCGGCGAGCATGTCGCCCTTGGTCACGCGGCCGGCCTTGCCCGTGCCCTCGAGGGCGGCGGGGTCGAGGCCGGTCTCGGCGGAGAGGCGGCGGACGGCGGGAGAGACTTCAGCGGCGGCGCCGGTCTTGGCGGCGGCCGGGGTGGTGGTCGGCGCAGCCGGGGCGGCGGCCGGGGCAGGCGCGGCCGCCTTGGGCGCGGCCGGGGCGGTCGGAGCGGAGGCGGCATTGCCGGCGGCACCCGCTTCGATGCTGGCGACTACCTGACCAACGAGGACTTCGGTACCCGCCTCGACGGCGATGGTGATGCGGCCATCGACCTCGGCGGTGCCTTCGGAAGTGACCTTATCGGTTTCGTAGGAGAAGAGGGGCTGGCCTTTGCGGACCGCGTCCCCGTTTTTTACCAACCAAGCGGCAAGCAGGCCGCCGGTGATGGATTCTCCCATGGGGGGGATTTTGACGTCGACAGCCATGAAAAGTAGGTTGGGTCGGACTTTGGAACCCCTTTCCAGGGGTTTCAAGGGGGAAACCAGCCTTTAATCGACCTAGGACGGGCGTTTCGGGGTAGAAGTTGGTCAAAAACGACCACCTAGGCCGACCTATGGATGACTTAGACTTCGAATGCCTGACGGATGAGGTCGGCCTGCTCGATCTTGTGAACCGAGAGCGAACCCACCGCCGGGGAGGCACCCGCGTCGCGTCCGGCGTAGAGCGGACGGAGCTCGAGGGTCTCCTCGATGAGCGGGGCGATGAACGACCAGCCGCCCATGTTGCGAGGCTCGTCCTGCACCCAGACCACCTTCTTCGGTTCGCCGTATTGGTCGTGGAGGCGCGCCAAGGTGGCGGCGTCGAAGGGGTAGAACTGCTCCACGCGGACGATCGTCGTGGCGGTGTCCTTGCGGTTGGCGCGTTCGGCGTCGAGTTCGTAGAAGACCTTGCCGGAGCAGAGGATGAGGCGCTCGGTCTTCGCGGCCGGCGTGGGGTCGGGGAGGATCGCCTGGAAGCCGCCGGAAGTCAGGTCCGTCAACTTGCTGACGCAGGCCTTATGGCGCAACAGGCTCTTCGGCGTCATCACGATCAGCGGCTTGCGGAGCTCGGCCTTGACCTGGCGGCGCAGGGCGTGGAAGAGCTGCGCGGGCGTGGAGGGTTGGACGACCTGCAGGTTGTTCTCGGCGCAGAGCTGGAGGAAGCGCTCGAGGCGGGCGGACGAATGCTCGGGGCCTTGGCCTTCGTAGCCGTGCGGCAGGAGCATGACCAGGCCGCTGGTCTGGTTCCACTTCGATTCCGCCGAGGCGATGAACTGGTCGATCATGATCTGCGCGCCGTTGGCGAAGTCGCCGAACTGGGCTTCCCAGATCACGAGGGAGTCGGGCGCCTCGAGCGAGTAGCCGTAGTCGAAACCCAGGACGGCGTACTCGGAGAGGGAGGAGTTCACGAGCTCGATGGAGGCGCCGCCGACGGCGTTCAGCGGGCAGTGCTCGGCGTCGTTGGACGGGTCATGCAGGACGGCGTGGCGGTGCGAGAAGGTGCCGCGTTCGACGTCCTGACCGGAGATGCGCACGGGGTGGCCTTCGGCGAGGAGCGAGGCGAAGGCGAGCCCTTCGCCCAGGCTCCAGTCGAAGTTGGCGCCCGACTTGAAGGCCTCCGCCTTGAGGTCGAGCTGACGCTTGATCTTCGGGTTCGGCGTGAAGTCCGGCGGCATCTGCCAGAGGTGCGGGGCGACCTTGCCGAGGAGTTCGGCGCTGACCGCGGTCGGGACGAGGTGTTCGTACGGGGAGCGGAAGGGGCGCACGCCGAAGGGAGCCTTCTGGCGCTCGGCGATCTCGACCTTGATGGCCTCGAGCGCGCGGGCTTGGGCCGCCTCGAGCAGGACGTCGTTCTCGGTCCGGAGCTTGGCCAGTTCGCCGTCGGGGGCGGAGCCGGCCTGGGTCAGGCGCGAGGCGTAGAGCTCGGTGACGGAAGGGTGGGTCGCGATGTTGCGGTAGAGGACCGGCTGCGTGAAGAAGGGCTCGTCCGTCTCGTTGTGGCCGTAGCGGCGGTAGCAGACGATGTCGACGACCGCGTCGGCGCCGAATTGCTGGCGGTACTCCAGGGCGATTTCGGTCGCGAGCACGACGGCATCGGGGTCGTCGCCGTTGGCGTGGAAGATCGGCGACTCGGTGAACTTGGCGATCTCGGTGCAATGCCGACCGGTGCGGGCCTCGTCCGGGTTGGTGGTGAAGCCGACCTGGTTGTTCGTGACGAGGTGCAGGGTGCCGCCGACGCCGTAGCCCTTGAGGCCGGCGAGGTTGAGGGTCTCCATCACGATGCCCTGACCGGCAAAGGCCGCGTCGCCATGGATCAGGACCGGAAGGATCTGGGCGCGCGACGCCTTTTCCTGGAGGTCCGTCCGGGCGCGCGCGCGGCCAAGGACGACGGGGTTGACGGCCTCGAGGTGGCTCGGGTTGAAGGCGAGCGTCACCGCCACGGGCTGGCCGTCGATGGTGCGTTCCCCTTCGTAGCCGAGGTGGTACTTCACGTCGCCGTCGCCGTGGGTGGTGTCGGGGATGTGGTTCTCGTTGAAGCCCCGGAAAAGATGCTCCGCCTTCTTGCCGCAGAGGTTGACGAGCACGTTGAGGCGACCGCGGTGGGCCATGCCGACGACGAGGTCGGTGATCTTCAGGCCGGGGGCCCGATGGAGCAGCTGCTCCAGGGCGTTCATGACGGTTTCGCCGCCCTCGACGGAGAAGCGCTTGGCGCCGACGAAGGTGCGGTGGAGGAAGCGTTCGAATTGCTCGGCCTGCACGAGGGTGCGCAGGAAGCGGCGGCGGGTCTCGGCGTCGTAGGCCGGACGGAGACCGCAGGACTCCACGCGGTCCTGCAGCCAGCGGCGGCGGGCGCCGTCCTGGATATGCGTGAATTCGACCCCGATGGGACCGCAGTAGATGGCGCGGAGCTTGGACAGGATCTCCGAGAGGGCCAAGGTCTTGCCGCCGAGGAAGTCCCCCGTGTGGAAGGACCGGTCCGGGGCGATGCCGTCGAGCCCGAGGGCCTTGTCCGTCAGGGCGAAGTGGGGCTGGGGGTCGAGCAGGGGGTTGATGCGGGCCTGGAGGTGGCCGAGCATGCGGTAGGCCTCGATGGCGGCGAGGACCTTGAACTGGGCGACGGCGTCGACGGTGCCGGCGGCCCCGGGGCTGGCCTTGCCGGGCTTGGGCGGGAGGCTTAGGCCGAGCTCAAAGCCTTCGAAGAAGGTGCGCCATTCGGCGTCCACGGAGGCGGGGTCCTGCGTCCAGCGTTCATGGTAAGAGGCGACAAGGTCGGCATTCCAACGGGTTCCTACGCTCAAGTGTTTCATTGCGGTGACCGATAAAGGTGAAGGGATATTAGGCTTCCGACTTTCGGGGAAACAAGTCCAGACCGTGCCTACTTATGAGCGTAAAGGTGCAAGATTGGGGATTGTATCGAGGAAAACGGGGAGGTTTAATCCCCTCCCGTCGATGCCCACCCCGCGACCGGCCAATCGTTCGTATTCCACGGAAGCCTTGGAACGTTGGTTCGCGTCCCTGCCCGAGTCCTGGGAGAAGACTTTCCGGAAGGCTGACCTGGAGGAGGGTCGCCGCATCTACACCGAGGGACTCGTCCGATCCTTGGAATTGAAGCCACAGACCGCGGAGGCCGTCACCCGGACGGAGACGCAGACGGTCCGCGCCGTCATCGAACTTGGGGAAGGCCGGATCGAGTGGCGCACCTCCTTGCCCGAGGAGGAGAACGGCGCGCCGTACGCCGTCGCCGGCATGTACGAGGTCGAGGAGTTGCTCGCGGATGAGATTTCCCCCGTCGACGACTCCGCGCCGGCCGCGGCCCCCGCGGCGCCGGTCGAACCGGAGCGCAAGGACGCCGGCGCGCGCGCCGCGCTGAAGCTGCAGGTGGCGTTCGAACTATCCCCCGTCGGACTGACGGCCTCCGCCTCCTGGGCGGGGCGAGGCGGGCATGCCTGGAGCTGCTTCGGTCCCGGCGCGGTCCCCGGCGACGAACTTTCCGACGAGCAGCGGCAGACCTTGTTCCGTTTCTCGACCGTGGCGCACCGGGCTGGCTTCGCCTACGTGAAGGCCTCCGGCACGTGGGGCATCGACAACATCGGCCGGATCGAGCGGTTCGTCCGCGAGGAACTCGCGGAGTGGCGCAAGCGCTTCCGGCTCGTCGGCGAGGAATCCCTCGAAATCTTCCGCAACGAGCAGCTGCAGGTCGAGGTCGACGCCGACGCGGAGGCCGGCGCCGACGGCAAATCCTTCCGCCTCAACTGGCGACTCAAGGCCGGCAAGCATCGCCTCCTGGCGGAGGAGCAGAAACTGCTGCTCAAGGCGGGGGGCCGCCCGGTGATCCTGCCCGGCAAGGGCGTCGTCGCCTACAACGCGGCCGTGGCGGACTTCTCCGAGGATTGGCGGGCCAAGGAAGGGGAGGTGCCCCGCTACCTGCTCCTGTCCCTCTTCGACCACGCCGCCGTCGGGGCGCTGAAGCTGAATGACGAGCTCAAGGCCTGGAAGGATCGCCTCCTGCAGGAACCGGCGGCGCCGGACGATCTCCCGGCGCACCTTCGTCCTTACCAGGCCAAGGGCGTCGCCTGGCTCGCCCGCCTTTGCGAACTCGGCGCGCATCCGCTGCTGGCCGACGAGATGGGCCTCGGCAAGACGGTCCAGGTGCTCGCGCTGCTGGCTTCCCGGCCGGTCGACGCCCCCACGATCATCGTCTGTCCGGCCAGCGTCATCCCCGTCTGGATCGGCGAGATCAAGCGCTTCCACCCCGAGCTCAGCGCCGGCGTCTCGGTGCTGACGGCGGACGACGACTTCGTCCGCAATCCCGACGCCCGCCTGTGGATTTCGAGCTACACCCAGCTCCGCCGGCACGCCGACCAGTTGGCGAAGACCAAGTTCGGCTACGCGGTCCTCGACGAGGCCCAGGCCATCAAGAATCCCGAGTCGAAGACGACGCAGACCTGCGTCGCGCTGCAGGCCGCCCACCGCATCGCCATCACGGGCACGCCGCTCGAGAACCGACCGACGGACCTCTGGACCATCTTCCGTTTCCTCATGCCCGGCCTACTCGGCAAGCGCGCCCAGTTCGAACGCATGATGCTGCGCGACCCGCAGGCGGCGCTGGGCAAGGTCCGCCGGCAGGTTTCGCCTTTCGTCCTCCGCCGCCTCAAGCGCCACGTCGCCGCCGACATCCCCCCGAAGATGGAGGTGGTCCTGCCGTGCCCGCTCACGCACGAGCAGCGGGCGCTCTACCAACACCTGACCCAGGGCAGCGGCCTGTCGGGCGAGCTGGCGTCCCTGCTTTCGCGCGACGCGACCTCGGTGCTCACACTGCTGATGCGCCTGCGTCAGGTCTGCTGCGACCCCGGCCTGCTGCCCGAGAATTCCGGATGTCCCTCCGCCCACTCCGGCAAGATCACGCTGCTCGTCTCCAAGCTCGCCGAAGTCGCCGCCAACGGCTCCAAGGCCGTCGTCTTCTCCCAGTTCGTGTCGCTGATCGAGCGCGTCAAGGTCGCCCTGGCCCGGGATCTCCCGCAGTTGCCCATCTTCGAGCTCACGGGCGAGACCAAGGACCGCTCCACGCCCGTCGAACGCTTCAAGGAAACCAAGGGCCCGGCCCTTTTCCTCGCTTCGCTCAAGGCGGGCGGCACCGGCATCACCCTCAATACCGCCGAATACGTCTTCCTCCTCGATCCTTGGTGGAATCCCGCCGTCGAGGCGCAGGCCGTCGACCGCGTGCACCGCATCGGCCAGAAGAACCCGGTCCTGATCTACCGGATGATCGCGCCGGGCACCGTCGAGGAACGCATCGAGGAACTCAAGCAGGAGAAGCGCGAACTCTTCTCGACCGTGGTGGGCGACATCCCGGACATGACCGATTGGACGCGGCACTTCTCCTCGCTCGACGCCCTCATCCGGCTCAGCGATTCCCCCGCGGCCTCGGCCTCGGCCGAAGCCGCCGCCGCCGAACGCGAGACCGAAGGCTGAGCCTCAGCGGGCGATGAGGTCGTACTCGAGGGCGCCGGTCACGGTGACCTCGGCGAACTCGCCGACCGGCAGCTTCTTGGGGACCTGGACGATCCCGTCGATCTCCATGGCGTCGCCGGCGCTACGGGCGATGCCCGGGCTTTCGACGAGCACGCGCAGCTTGCGTCCGACGAAGGCTTCGCCGCGCTCCTTCGACAGGCGCTGGAGTAGGAGCATGGCGCGGGCGTGCCGGTCGGCCTTCACCTCGTCGCTGAGGTGGCCCTCCAGCTTGGCGCCCTTGGTGCCTTCCTCCTTGGAGTACTTGAAGATGCCGACGCGGTCGAAGCGGGTCGCCGCCAGGAAGTCGAGGAGCTCCTGGAAGTCCTCCTCGGTCTCGCCGGGGAAGCCGACGATGAAGGTGGTGCGGATGACCAGGTCGGGGATGCCGGCGCGCATGCGGCGGATCAGGTCGCGGATGTAGGCGCCGTCCGTCTCGCGCTGCATCGCCGCGAGCATGCGGTCGGAGATGTGCTGGAGCGGGATGTCGACGTAGCGGGTGACGTGGCGGGACTGCGCGATCGTCTCGATCAGCTCGTCGCTCCAATGCGCCGGGTGGGTGTAAAGGAGGCGGATCCAGTGGTCGCCCGCGATGGCGTCGAGTTCGCGGAGCAGCGACGCAAGCGACTCGCCCTTGGAGGAGTCGACCTTGCTCCGCGGGTTCGGGCGCGCGTCCGTCCAGCGGTCCATGCCGAAGTAGGTCGTGTCCTGGGAGATCAGGTTGATCTCCTTCACGCCATCGGCGACGAGGAGGCGGGCTTCCTTGACCACGGACTCCACGGTGCGGCTCCGATGGCGCCCGCGGATGCGCGGGATGATGCAGAACGAACAGGGATGGTTGCAACCCTCGGCGATCTTGATGTAGGCCGCGTGACGCGGGGTCAGGCGGAAGCGCGGCGTATCGAAGTCCGGGATGAACGTCGTGGTCTTGGCGAGGAATTCCGTCTTGCCCGCGTCGCCCCCGAGGACCTTGTGGATGACGGGCACGATGTTGGTCACCTGGTCGAGTCCGATGAAGGCGTCGACCTTCGGGAGCTCGACGCGGCCCTTGGCTCCCTCGACGACCGGCAGGGCGCCCTGGTAGCGCTGGGCCATGCAGCCGGCCACGATGAGTTTCTGGCCCTTCTTGCGGGCGGTCGCCTTGCCGTCGCTCATCTCGTAGATCGCCTCCAGCGCCTCATGCTTGGAGGCGTCGATGAACGAGCAGGTGTTGACGATGACCACGTCCGCCTCAGCGGCGTCGGGGGTCATGGACATGCCGGCCTGGGCAAGGTGGCCGATCATGATCTCGGAATCGATCAGGTTCTTGGCGCAACCGAGGGAGACGAGGCCTACTTTGACGGGCATGGGGGGATAAGGAGCAAGGAATCCGAGGAAAGCAACCCCAGGCGGGTCAAAGCGTCAGCCAAGCTTCGGCCGGGATCGTCTCAGGGCGGGCCAGCGACGTCACCCCGAAGGCCGGCAGCGCTTCGAGCCAGCGGGCCACGTCGGCGTGGTCGGGGAACAGCTTCCGGGCGGCCGAGCCGACCTGTTTGCGGCGTTGCGTGAAGAGCATGCGGGCGACTTCCCGGGCGCGGGGGCTGAGCCGGCGCGCGTCCGCGCGGCGGCGGAGGACAAGCAGGCAGGAGTCGACCTTGGGCGGGGGATTGAAGGACTGCGCCGGTACGGGGTGGAGCTTGACGCGTTCGAAGGCGAGTTGGACCTGCGCCGTGACGGCCGACCAATGGCCGGTGCCGACCTCGGCGGTCAGCCGGTCGGCGGCTTCGCGCTGCAGCATCAGGACCATCAGCGAAGGGTGGGGGCCGGCGCAGATCGCGTCCATCCAGGGGGTGGAGATCGCGTAGGGCAGGTTGGCGATGACCTTGAAGGAGCCATCGGTGGCGTCCGTCAGGCCGGCCCGCGGGAAATCGACCGCATCGCCCTCGTGCAGGTGAAAGGTCTTGGGGTACCGGGGCTTCAGCGTGGTCTCCAGGTGGTAGACCATCGTGCGATCGGCCTCGACCGCAAAGAGGTTCACGCCGGCGCCGAGCAAGGTGCGGGTCAACGTACCCAGCCCCGGACCGACTTCGACGACGGTGTCGCCGGGCTTGACTTCGCCGAGCTCCAGGGATTTGCGGACGATGTTGCCGTCCACCAGGAAGTTTTGCCCGAGCCACTTCTTCGGCATGTGCGCCAGCCGCGCGAGCAGCTCGCGGGTCTCCGACAGGCTGAGGGGCCCGTCGTTCATGCGCTCCGGAAGGCCTGCAGCAGCTCGGCCGGGTCGGCGGCCCGCATCAGGGATTCGCCGACCAGCAAGGAGTGGGCGCCGGCGGCACGCATGCGGCGGGCGTCCTCCGGCGTCTTGATGCCGCTCTCGGCGACCTTCAGGATATGCCGCGGCATCCGGGGGATCACGCGCTCGGCGAAGGAGAGGTCGATCTGGAACGTCGAGAGGTTGCGGTTGTTCACCCCGACCATGTCCGGGTCGTGCCGGAGCGCGCGTTCGAGTTCGGGTTCGTCATGCACCTCGAAGAGCGTATCGAGGCCGGCGAGCTTCGCCGCGCGGTGGATCGGCCGGATCTCTTCGTCGGTCAGGCCACGGACGATGATCAGGATGCACCGGGCCCCGGCTTGGGCGGCTTCGAGCACCTGGTAAGGGTGGACCATGAAGTCCTTCCGGATGCAGGGCAAGGGATGCGCACGGGTCGCCTGATCCGCCGTCACCGCTTCCAGGTCGGCCAACCGACCCTGGAAATAAGTGGTCTCGGTCAGCACCGAAAGGCAATCGGCCCCGGCGTCGGCGTAGGCCCGGGCTTGGGTGACCGCATCGACGTCGCCCTTGATCGTGCCCACGCTCGGGGAGGCGCGCTTGACCTCGGCGATGACCGTCAGGCGGCCGGGGACATCCAGCGACTGGCGGAAGCCGGGCGGAAGCCGGCGGCCGGCGAAGGCCGCCAATTCGGCATCGGCGACGGGGCGGGCGAACGGGGCGATTTCCCGACGCTTGGCGTCCATGATTTCCGTCAGTTTGTCCACGTCCCCAGCGGAACCGCTCCGGGCCGTTCTGGCAATCGTTTTGACTCCCTCGGCAGGGTCGTCTCGATGGTCGCCATGTCCGGCATCGACCTGCTCCTCGCCACCACCGCCCGACTGCGCGCTCCCGACGGCTGTCCGTGGGACCGGGTCCAGACCCATCGCACCCTTTGCGACTGTCTCGTCGAGGAGGTGAGCGAACTCCTCCAGGCGATCGACCGCGACGACCTGCCCAACCTGCGCGAGGAACTGGGCGACCTCCTGTTCCATGTCGTCCTGCATGCGCAGATGGCCGCCGAGGCGGGTCACTTCGATTTCGACGCCGTCGCCCGCGAGGTGAACGAGAAGATGGTCCGTCGGCATCCGCACGTCTTCGGGGAAGGGGTCAAGCTCGGCGACCCCGAGGCGGTCGTGAAGCAGTGGGAGCAGATCAAGCTCAAGGAGAAGGGTGCGGCGAAGGCGACCGTCTTCAAGGAATTGCCGCCGGCCCTCAATTCGATCCTGCAGGCCCGCGAAGTCTGGAAACAGGTCCGGAAGAAGCAGCTCGACGCCGGCCAGGCCGTCGACGTCGCCCAGGTCGACGCGACCGCCCCGGGGCTCACGGAAGCGGCGGCGGGGCGTAGGCTCTTCGAATTGGTCGCGGCCTGCCGCGATGCCGGCATCGACCCCGATTCCGCCCTCCGGCGGCACACCGCGGAGGTCATGCGCACCGCCGAGGCCAACGCCGCCCAAGGCTAGCATGCGCCCGGACGGATCACCGCTCGTCGTCCAACTCCCCGGACGCACCGTCGAGGTCTGGCCCCGCGTCTCAGCCCGCTCCCTGCGCATCCGCCTGGCGGTTCGCCCGGGCCCGAAGGTCATCCTTTCCTACCCGCCCCAAGCCTCCGAGGAGGCGGCGCTCGCCTTCCTGCAGGCCAACCTCGCTTGGCTGGAGAAGGTCGTCGCGAAAGCCCGACCTGTCCAGGCTTCGCTCATCGACCATCTCCGGAAGTACCCTTGGGCGACCTTGGATGACCGCCTGATGGAGGTATGCCTCGGCGAGGGCGCACGGACCTCCCTGAAGTTCACGCATGCCGACGACCGGGTCGACCTGATCGTGCCCGCGGCCGCGCCGGAAGCGGGCGCCGCACGCGCCCTGCGCCGTTTCGCCGAGACCGGCCTGACGCTCGCCGTGGAGCGGCTTTCGCGGCGCGTCGGCGTGACCGTCGCCCAGGTCGGCGTGCGCGACCAGACCAGCCGCTGGGGGTCCTGCTCCGCCAGCGGTGCGCTCTCGCTGAATTGGCGGTTGGTCCTCTTGCCGCCCTTGCTCCATGACCACGTCATCCTGCACGAGCTCTCGCATCGTCGGCACATGGATCATTCGGAGCGTTTCTGGAACCAGTTGGCCGCCTGGGATCCGCAGTGGAAGAAGCACGACCGCGAACTGACCCGCCGGTGGAACGTCATCATGGACCTCGGCCGCGCATGAGCCGCGAAGTCGGCCAATCTCCCGACGAAGTCTTCGACGTCGTCGACGAGCACGACCGCGTCATCGGCCGCGAATTCCGGGGCGAGATCCATCGGCGCGGCCTCCTGCACCGGGCCGTCCACATCTTCTGGCTCCGGCCCGACGGCCAACTCTGCCTGCAGCGACGCTCGTTCGCCAAGGACAACTGCCCCGGGCAACTCAGTTCCTCCTGCGCGGGCCACGTCGACGCCGGCGAGGCCTACGTGGAGGCCGCGGTACGCGAACTCGCTGAGGAACTCGGCGTTCGGGTCGCGCCCGCGGAGCTGCAGGAGGTCGATTATGCGCCCCAGCACGAGGAACTGGGCCGGGAATTCGTCCGCTCCTACGTGCTGCGCCGTCCCGCCGAGCCCTGCATCCTCGCCCCGTTCGAGGTCGATGCCGTGCTCTGGCGCCACCCCGGGGAACTCGCGGCCTGGGTCGCGTCGCAGCCGGGGCTTTTTTCCCTCCCGCTGATCCACCTGCTCGCCCGACCCGCGATCCGGCAGGCGCTGGGTTTGCGGTAAGTGTTTGAATTTCGGTCCGGGTGGTGCG
>Ga0209358_10000250_pt1 | contig 48620 bp, 51 predicted proteins | sample LauGreFa1BDMLBSN_2_FD_187574 | JGI IMG/M metagenome (GOLD analysis project Ga0209358, IMG submission 187574) | Freshwater lake microbial communities from Lake Michigan, USA - Fa13.BD.MLB.SN (SPAdes) (version 2) | ecosystem: Environmental > Aquatic > Freshwater > Lake | place: Lake Michigan, USA... | reverse complement strand
TTGCCATCACGTAGTTGTTTTCGCCACCGTTGACGATGCGGCTGGTCTCAAACAAAATCAGCCCGGCAGATAACAAGGCCACCATGCCAGACACAGCCAGTCCCAGCGCCGGGATGTCCAAGAGCAGCGCAGCGATACCTGCCAGCACGGCAATCACCATGCCGCAGAAAAGAAAGCCACCCATAAAGCTGAAGTCGCGCCGTGTCAGCAACACATAGGCCGACAAGCCGATGAAGGTCGCGCCCGTGGCTGCTAATGCCAGGGACACCGTTTGCGCGCCGCCGGGCAATGCGAGCGAATGCGTCAGCAAAGGGCCTAGGGTGTAGCCCATGAAACCGGTCAGTGCAAATACGGCTGGCAGCGCCCAGGCACTGTTTTGTAACTTATGGATGGCGAAAAGTAGTCCGAAGTAGCCCACCAGTGTCAAGATCATGCCTGGCGCACGCCATTGGTAAGCCACCGATGCGCTTGCTACTGCGGCGCTAAATAGCAAGGTCATGGCCAGAAGGGCGTAGGTATTGCGCAGCACCCGTGTGACTTCGGTGGGATGCCCCAGTGCTGGTGCAGTCGCCGGAAAGTCTGCCGGGTTGCGGGATGAAAGAGGTGAAGTGTTAGCTGTCATGATTTTGCTTTCTCAAGTAGAAGAAAAATTAGGTTTGAAAAGGCTGCGGTCAGGAGAGGACTGCAAATAATAGGTACATGGCGATGACCTTCTCGCGCGCACGGGTTGGCACATAGGCCTTATCTTTGTCAAATAGAAGCAGATAATTTCTTATCTATATTCCTGAAAATACTGAACAGCTATTTAGTCTGCCAAGCAAAAGCCTCCCATAACAAGCTAGCGCTGGCCTCCAAGCAATGACACAAAACAAGACTTCCATACGTGGTGTGTTGGGCAAATGGTTGCCCGGCAAAGAATTTTTGGCCAAATATCCCTGGCTTCATCCGATTGCTGGCAAGCTGCTACACCCACAGTTATGGCGTATGCAACATGAGGCGGTAGCGCGCGGCGTTGCGGTCGGTCTGTTCTGGGCCTTTGCGACGCCTGTTGCCCAAGTGCTGATCGCTGCCGTGCATTGCGTCTGGTGGCGTGCCAACTTACCTTTAGCCGCATTGATGACCATGGTGACAAATCCGGTGACCATTGGTTTTTGGCTATGGCTAGCCTACCGCCTGGGCTCGGTGGTGTTCAACGAACCCGCTCAGGCCGGGGTCACTTACTCGGCCTTGCCGACCCAATGGCTGGCGGAATATGCATGGCCCACCGTGGTGGGCATGGGCTTGTTTGCCATCGGCTTTTCCGTGGCTGGATATATCGGGGTCAAGCTGGTCTGGCGTTTCAATACCAATATCAAGCGCTGGCGCCGTAGACTGGCAAGGTAAATTTTCGGCATCGCATGGGCTCAGCCATCGTGCCCATCTAATCGGGTCTGTAACAGCCACGGGCCATAAGTGAGAGCGTACAAGCCAAAGGCCGCTGCCCAAGCAGCCGCTGCGCAAAGTAGCGCCCAGTCGGTCTGCGACGGCATCGCCAGTGGCCACACCACGCGGCATAGCGCAGCCGCAATCAGCAACACGAACGCTGCTATTTCAATGCGCCCCGCTTGCACCGGGCGCCCGGTGTGGCCGCGCGCGGTGCGCGTCATCATGCCTAGCACCAAGGTTGCAGTGGCGCCCACGGCCAGGCTGTGAATTCCGGCAGACACGCCTACCCAACCGAGTTCTGATAAAGCCAGCAGGCCCAGGCCAATGGCAAACCACAGGTAGGCCATTTGCAATACCCACACCATGGGGCGCTTGCGCGTGGCCCAGGGCGACCAGCGCCACTGACGTACCAGGTGCAAGCCCGCTGCAAGCGCTAAAACCAGCGCGTTAATCGGTGCAAAATCGGCGGGGGCAAACAGCCAAAGTGCCAAGCCTATGGTGGTATGGGCCAACACCGAGCGCTCCAGCCAAGGCAGAGCTTTGATGTGCACGCCAGGAAGCGCCGCCATGGTGAAGGCGGGTATGACTCTTCCCGCCATCACGCACTCCAGCACGACGATCAATGCCAACATGGCGTGCAAGGCCGACAGGGGCGACCATTCCACCCAACCCAGTACGGCGCTATGGAAGGCCGCATTCGCCAAGGCCATCAGCAGTAAGAGGGCCGCCAGCGGTAGGTTGCGGTAGTTTCCTGCACGCAGCAGCAAGCGCGCCAGCACAGCGGACACTACGGGCAACAGTGCCACATCCAGCACTGCGTACACCAGATAGGGCGTGCCCAGCGCCGCTAAACGCGCTGACAGCCATAGCCCGGCCAGGGCACCCAGTTGCGCACCCCTGGGTGTGGCCAAGCCGGTCCAGGCTTTGCCTGCGGTCATCAGAAAACCAATCACCACGGCACCCACAAAACCGTAAAGCATTTCGTGCGCATGCCACAGCAATGGCGCCATGGCCGGTGTCCATACCAGGTAACCCAGCAGCATCAACACCCAGGCTGGTATAGCCAGTGTGGCAAACAAGGCAGCCCCCAGATAAAAAGGCCGAAAGCCTAAACGCAAAAACGCAAGAACAGGCGGGGAATGTCCGCTGGGTTCTTGGATGCGGAGTGGCTTGAGGGCTATAACTTTCACATTGATTTTCAGTGGGGAACGCGGACGCCTGTCACGGCTAAAGTACCTACCGATGGGTACGCAAACTTGGCGCTACGCAATGCGTAATCAAGCCCAAGGTGCAGCGCAGCCCAATGTAGCACTGACTTTCAAAAATCGGCCTGCATAAGTCAAAGCAAACCACCGCATTAGCGCTTTTTTGATATTGATCAAATCCAGTGTTCGGCCTGGACCCCGCGTGCAATGCAATGCTGTGAGACGGAGATAGTTGCCAAAGCGGGTAAGCCCGCAATTCCCTAAGGTTTGGTGCAGCCCTTGGTCGGCGCACCTGCGTTGGCGTTCAAGCCAAAACCGTTTGCGCAATGGCGGTGTATAGCGGTATGCCCACCAGAATGTTCAGTGGAAAAGTCACCCCCAAACTCAAGCCAAAGTAGAGCGAAGGATTGGCCTCGGGTAGGGCATAGCGCAGTACTGCCGGCACGGCGATATACGAGGCGCTAGCCGCCAAGACCATCAATAAGGCACTGTCACCGGCTGGCAGGCTCAAGGCCCAGGCCAAGCTCAGGGCCAAGCCTGCATGGACCAGGGGCGCTAGCACTGCATAGGCCAGCAGCACGAGAGACTTGTCCTTGAGTTGGGGAAGATTGCGGGCCGCCATGAGCCCCATGTCCAGCAAGAAAAATGACAGCATGCCCTTGAATAAATCGCCGGAAAAGGGCTGCATGGCGGCCTTGCCGGATTCGCCCGAGATGAGGCCCACCACCATGGCGCCCAGCAATAGCAATTGCGCGCCGTCGGTAAACGATTCATGCAGTATTTTTCCGATAGACGCTTGGGGGTTCGCTGGCGTCGAACCAAGTACCGCAGCGCAATTGCTAGCTCCTTCCAAGCCAACCACAGCCGGCTTGCGCAGCCCATTGGCGAATACAACGGCCATGATGATCGCGGGCGACTCCATCAGTGCCATGGCTGCGGCCATATGTCCACCGAAGGGAATGTCTTGGTTTTCCAGATACTGCGTCGCGGTTAAAAAAGTGACTGCGCTGACCGACCCATAGGTCGCCGCGATGGCAGCAGCATCAAAGCCACTGACAAATTTGCGAAGCAAGCAATAGCCCAAGAGAGGAACGATGACCGCCAAGACAAGCGCTGCACCCAGGCTGAGGCCGATTTGGCTGTTCAGACCGGAGTGCGACAGCGCAAAACCGCCCTTCAGTCCCAAAGCCATCAAGAGATACAAAGACAAAAAACGCGAGATAGCCGGTGGAATCTCCAGGTTGGACTTGGCAGTACCAGCCAACACGCCAAAAATAAAAAACAGGATGGCGGGGTCGAGTAGGTTTTGCATCTTTTTATATCCGGGCCGCATCCTAGGGTCCAAGGCTAACTTTGTAAAATCGATTCCTAGCTACTTAGATATAGGTAAAAGTCTATGCACATAACCTTCCGGCAGCTGCGCTTGTTCTTGGCATTGGCTGATTCGGGCAGCGTCAGCGCTGCGGCCAAAGCGATGCATGTAACGCAGCCTACCGCCTCCATGCAACTCAAAGAGGTGACGCAGTCGGTCGGCGCGCCTTTGTTTGAGTTTGTGGGCAAAAAGTTCTACCTCACCGATCTGGGCAGAGAGCTTGCTACGACCGCGCGTACGGTGGCCCAAACCTGGGATGCTTTTGAGCAAAACGTAGATGCTGTCAAAGGCCTATCCAGAGGAAAACTCAAGGTGGCTGTGGTCAGTACCGCGAAGTACTTTATGCCGCGCCTCATCGGTAGCTTTTGTAAGCAGCACCCGAAGATTGATATTTCTTTAGAAATTCTCAACCGTGACGGCGTAGTGCAGCGCCTGCGGGAAAACTTGGACGACCTTTACATCATGTCCATGCCGCCCGTGGATATGGAATTGAGCGACGAGGTGTTCATGGCAAACCCTATTGTGGTGATCGCCGCAACATCTGATGCTTTGTCCAAAGCCAGGCGTGTGGGCTTAGATGCGCTCGCGCAGCGACGGTTCATTTTTCGGGAAAAGGGCTCAGGCACGCGCATGGCTGCAGACCAGTACTTTCGGAAAATGCGATTCAAGCCAGATGTGCGACTAGAGCTTGGTAGCAATGAAGCTGTCAAGGAATCTGTGGCCGGTGGTCTGGGTATCGGCGTGGTGTCCAGGCATGCTTTGCATGGCCTGAAAAAAGAGCACGGCGTCAGCGTCATTGAACTCGATGGTTTTCCGCTGCCATCAGCCTGGCATATTGTGCATCCCGCCAGTAAAAAATTATCGCCTTTGGCCGTGGCCTTTAAGCAGCATCTTTTGAAGAAGGCACTGCGTTACGAATTGAAATGATTGGCAAAGAGGTTTGATAAAGTAGTAGTTCATGGAGGTGCGTGTCATGGATTTAGCGGACAACTACGCCATTTGCATTCTTGCGGTGGGTTTTGTAATCATGGGTATTGGGGCTTTATTGAAGCCGGAACTAGTGACCACACAATTTGGAATTCCCATTCTGTCCAGCGCTGGTCGCAACGAGGTGCGGGCGGTCTACGGTGGATTTGGGATTTTCATGGCCTGTGCTTTGGCAGTCGCAATGATCAGGCCTGAAATGCGCAGCGGAATATGCTTTACTGTGGCTGCTGCGCTGCTTGGAATGGCAGCCGGGCGCTTGTTATCGGCGTTGGTGGACAGAAAATTTGACAATTGGCCCAAGTTTTACTGTGCCCTGGAGATCATCTTGGCAGCATTGATTTCCACGGAGATTTAGAGCTGATTCAAACCAACGCCGCACTTTGGTATTTTTAGTGACCAATACCCTTTTGGCCACAATCATCGCAAAGCTTTTGATGTTGGCTTTATGGCCCTCACCCTCTCCTAGGCATCCGCCAAGGCAACATCATGCGCACCGGCAGCGACACCAGGCGCGGCACGTCCAGGGATTCGTGGACTGCGGTTACATCCTCGCCTAGCAGGCGGGTGCGCAGCAGGGAGCGGACATAAAACGGGGTGTCTTCCAAGGTGCTGAGCAGTTGCGGTGCGCTACCCGCTTCGCTGCTCATAGCGCGCGGGATACGCCAAGCCGAAGGGGGTAAGGCGTGGCGGGGCGGGGCTTCGAAGGCGGTGGTCTCCCCGTTGCGGGCAAAGCGTTGCGCCACCACGCGGCCCGGGCCTTCGCGGGGGCGCACATCGTAGACCACGGCGGTGTCGCCATTGGCCATTTCGGCGCGCGCCCAATCCCAATCGCGAAAGCCTTTTTCTACCGGTTCATCCCCTTCATTCGAATCCATATAGGCGTGTCCGCTCCAGCGCGCACTTGGGTTGTCCAACTCCACTTCCACGCGCGAGCAGGGTGCTATCGGGCCCCAGCGGTGGCGGCCGGCGTTGTCCAGCGCGGTGACAAAGCGGCACAGGCCTTCGGGCCGCACGGTGACGCGGCCACGCACGCGCATAGGGATGGGCACATTGATTTCGTCAAACTCGATGCGCAACGCCTGGCCGTCCCAGTGCAGGCTGCTCGGGCCTATGCGGTAGTGGTCTGCGCTGCGCTCGATGTGGCTGCGGCCCCGCTCTGTCATGGCCCAGCGTTTGCCGGCTTTGCCGTATAGCGCGACGTTGAGGGCGCAGTAGTTTTCAGCCTCTGCCATGCCGCCGCCCAGCTTGCGCGCCAGCGCGTAGTAGGGCGAAAAGACGCTGCCCACAAAGGCGATGATGGACAGGCCGTGCTGGCCGTCGTCGCTTAGCGCGTCGACATACCACCAGAGATAAGCACCCGGCGCGACCGGCTGGTCGAATCGTGGTGCGCCATCAGCGTGGCGGCCGCCAACCGGCCCGACATCGCCGCCATCGGCACGCCCGGCCCCGGATGCACGCTGCCCCCCGCCAGGTACAGGCCCGGCACCGGGCTGCGCGCCGAGTGCCGCGCAAAGGCCGACATCCAGCCGTGGGTCGCCTGTCCATACAAGGCCCCCCCGCTGCCCGGAAATAGGCGGGCAAAGTCCTGCGGCAGCGTGCGCACCCGTTGATGCGGCTGCCATTGCAGTTCCAGGCCACAGTGGCGCATCAAGGCCAGACTGTTCGATTCGCATGTATCTATCTCCCCTGCATCAAAACTGTGGGTGTCGCCGTCTGCTGGTGCATTGATCAAGCACAACAAGCGCTCCGGGCCGCTGTGTGCCAAGCCATTGTCTTGCCGGTCTTGCGCGCAGACATAAACCGTGCCTTGCCGCGGTAGTCTGCGACCTCTAAAAATATCTTCAAACTCGCTGCGGTAGTCATTGTCAAAAAACACGTTGTGTCGCACCAGCGGGAAGCCGCTGGCTGTGGCGTGCATGGCCATGGTAAAGGCTGACAGCGAACGCGACGCGGCTGGCACCGGCTTAAATGAGGGACGCAGTGCGTCGCCCAAAAGGCCCTGGCCTAGCGCTCCTACATCGCCGTTGAACACCACATCATCTGCAGGAATGACTTCTCCCGAGGCCAGTTGCACGCCGCTGACCTTTCCGTTGGCTAACAAAATTTGCGTGCACGCCTGGCCGTAGCGCGACTGCACGCCGTGCTTTTCTCCTAAGGTGGCCAAGGCTTGCGCCACCGCAAACATGCCGCCTCGCACCGACCAAACCCCGTCCAGCTCCACTTGCGCAACCAGCATCAACGTAGCGGGCGCGGACCAGGGCGAAGAGCCGCAGTAGGTAGCGTAGCGGCCAAAGAGTTGCTGCAAGCGCGGATCATGAAAATGTCGCCCCAGGCTGCGCCATAGGCTGGCAAACGGGCCCAGCCCGGCCAGCGTGGTCATGCCGCCAAAGCCCAGGTCGCCCACCATGCTGAGCAAGTTCGGGCGCTCGCTGCGGATATACGGTTTTTCGAGCGCGTCATACAGCGCACGGGTTTCGCGGCAAAAGCCTAAAAAGCGTTTGGCTTCTTGCGGGCTGCTAAAGCGGGCGATGGCATCGGCGCTGGCTTGGGTATCGGCCAGCAAATCCAGGCGCTGCGCGCTGGCGCGCCAGGCATGGCGAGCCAGCACGCCGATGGGCTCTAAGGTCAGGATATCGCCCAGGGACGTGCCCATCTCTGCCAGCATTTGCTCCAGCACCCATCGCATGGTGAACACCGTGGGCCCGGCATCGACCCCCACGCCATCGACCAGGGTTTGGCGTATCTTGCCGCCCGGTGTGGCAGCGGCCTCCACCAAGGTCACGTCCAAGCCACGATGTGCCAACACCACGGCGCTGCACAAGCCACCTATGCCTGCGCCCACCACCACCACGCGGCGCGTGCGCAAGGGGTCAGCCATAGTCGCGCTCTTTCCAGCGACCTTCTATGGAGATGGGAGCAAAGCGGGCGAACATGGATTCTGAAAAATACTGATGTTGCGCCGCCGCTTTGATCGCTTCCAGATGCGGGCCTGATCTGGCATAGGCATCCATAGCGGGCACGTTGTCCCAAATCGTAAATGTGGCCTGGCGCAGAAAGGGCGCCTCGCCCAGGCCTACGGCCAGTTGTACCCCTTGAACGCCCTCGATTGCATTTTGCGATGGAGGTGCATGGTTCCAAAAAGCCGAGGCTTTGCTCAAGTGAATCGAAGCGCGTGTCAATGCAGCGATAGGGCCTTGCGCAGGCTGGCTGCAGGTCACATCTAGCGCCGTACCATCCCAGCTGCCCCGGCAAGACCAGGTGCGCATTTGGACAATGCACAGTTCGCGCGCACGCTCACGGTAGCCCTGCAACAGGGAGGAGTGCGCCAAAAAGTCCGTCGCGGCCAGCGCGGTATGAAAAACCAAAAAGACCCCTTGGCGCGAACTACTGGGTTTTAGGCTGAAACCGCCCTCGTAGCCACTGCCCAGCACTTTGGCAAAGCGCACGCCATCCATCGCCAACCAAGGGTAAGGGCCTTTTACGATGCGCGTCCAACCCCACACAAGCGATGCTGGCGCAATGTCCGCCAGCACCAGCACGATCGTCTGGTCGCTGTCCTGTGTCGCGGTGGCGGCATCCATATCCGATATGTTCAAATAAAAAGGCCTCCACCGCAGCGTGTGGAGGCCTTGAGGTTTTCCAGGTTTAGGGCTTTGCTAAGGCTTGCAACTCGGGGTAGTCCTTAGCCATGGCCGCACCGTATAGTGGCTTAAAAGCGCCCTGGTGGCAGGTAGTGCAATTGACCTTGGCCACATCACCCTTGGGTCCCAAGCGGTGCTCAGGAAAAGTCTTGGTGAGCGGTTCCATATAGTCATTGTTCAGATCACGCGCCATACGGATACCGTACCAAGACGTCACACGTTGCGGACGCGATTCCTCCCAACCCTGGAAGTTACGTGTGTTGTGGCAGTAGGTGCAGTTCACGCCCAGCGACTCCGACATATGCACCATGAGCGAGTAGGTGTGCTCAGCCTGTTTGGTAGAGGTGCGGTTGGAGTAATTGCCAATACCGGCCATGGCCTCATTGCCGTTCACGCGGATAGGCGCCGCATCCTTCAGATAAGGCGTGAAGGGGTCATAAGGCAGCGAGGTCAGCCCCACGGTTTGGGTAGCGCTGTTTTGCCCCGCCAGATCGCCCATCGCACTGTTGGCGTATTTGCGGTCTTTGGGTGCAAACCACACATTGGTCGGGATATTGTTACCCCGGTGGCAGGTGTAGCAAGTCACGCCAGTTTCAGCAACGTGGGATTTCCAGTCTTGGTTAACGCTTTGCGTCATCTGGATCATCCGCCGCGCCACCACTTTGGTGTATTTGCCATCATCTGCAAAGTTCTCGGTGTTGTGGCAGTAGGCGCAACCGGCATCAGGCGACACCCATTGGGTAATGGAGGCCATATGCCGGTTGAACTGGGCCACGCTCAGGTCACCGAGCACTTGCACGTTTTGATACACCTCTTTGGCCTTGGGGCCGTCCGCTGCCGCCGCATCGGCAGGAGCTGGTGCTTGGTTCAGCGAGGCTTGTTTGAGCAAAGTGCGCGGGTTGTAAATTTGCTCCATGCCCGTGCCCCGATAGCCGGTTTGCACCGTTTCGATGGGCGGGCGCTCACAACCGGTCAGCAGACCAGCGGCCAGCGGTGCAAGCAGGGACAGTGCGAGTTTTATTGTCAGTTTCATGGCTTTGCTCCCAGGATTGCTGGATCGACTACCACCGGATTGCCCAGCGGGTAAGCGGGTACGACGTGGTGTTTGACCGACCACAGATACCAGTTGTCCACCACCGGTCCGGTGAGTAGGATGCCGATGCCACCGACCAGCGGGCACAGTACAGCGAACCACCAGGCCCAACGGTGAATCGATTCCATGGTGGCGTTAAAGCCCATGGTCCAGCGCCAGAACAATGCGGCGCGTTCTGAGGCAGTACCGCGGTCCACAATCTGCTCGATCTCGCGTTCGCCACCGTAGCGGCTGACCGCCAAAATCGTGGCACCATGCATCGCAAACAAGAGCACCGAGCCGTACAAGAAGACGATGGATAGCGCGTGGAAGGGGTTGTAGAACAAATTGCCGTGGCGCAAGGACAGCGCAGATACCCAATCTAGGTGTGGGAAGACGCCAAACGGTACCGCCTCCGACCAGCTGCCCATCATGATGGGGCGAAAGAAGCCGCATACCAGGTACAGCCAGATCGCCGCTGCAAAAGCCCAGGCTACGTGCGTTCCCAAACCCAGCTGACGTGCGCGCCGGTAAGTGCGCGCCCACCACAGCAGGATAGAGACAGTGAGCATAAAACCAACGATCAACCACCAGCCGCCCTGGGCCAGCGGCGGAATGCCTAGGCCATAAGCTGGCGGTGGCGGCTCCAGTGCCAGCCAGAACAATTGGCGCAGCAGTTGGATCGGATTCCAGTCCACCGAAGCCAGCATATTGAGGCCGATGATATTGAATGCGGCGATGCCGAAGACCAGCGAGGCGACACCTAGTGAACCCAGATACACCGGGCCGATTTGTGCGTTACCTATACGTCCTAGCAAGTGCAATAGAAAAGGGGTACCGGTGCGCTTGTCATCTTCGCGTGGCAGTTCTACGCCATCGTGCAACGGGCCAACCGGCTGCACCGAGGTAAACAGATTTTGATATTGAGCCATGTCAGTTTCCTCCGGTTGTTCAGGTACGCCAGATCGGCATGTTCAGCCACCAGCCCCACCACTCGGGCCAGGCACCGGTCCAAAATGGACCGCTGACCACGATGCAGACAATGCCAAACCAGACCCCGGCCAGCGCCAGGAATAAGCCCAGGCGGTGAATGCCCAAGGTACCTACCGAGTAGCCAATCAAGTCGCGAAAGAATGTGTCCTCATGCTCCGGCGTCTTGACCACTTCGCCCTTGCCGGGGTTGGTAGCGGAGAGCACCAAGCCGCCATGCATAGACAGGGCCAGTGTGGCTGCAAAAAACAGGGTCACTGCAATCATGTGCCAGGGGTTATAGTGAAAGTGCAAGTACTGGTATGCCGTGTTGCTTACCCAGTCCAGATGGCTGTAAATACCATAGGGGAAGGCGTGGCCCCAAGCACCCATCAGCACCGGTCGTATCACCTGTAAGCTGACGTAAGCCAAAATTGCCATACCGAAGGCGACAGGCACATGCAGGCCCATGCCCAGCTTGCGGGCTATCTCGACTTCGCGCAGCGCCCAGGATACGAAAGCACCAATCGCGCAAATTGTGATGATCTGCCATAGGCCGCCTTCCATCATCGGCGCAAAGCGCAGACCATAGGAGATATCAGGCGGGGCGATATTGATTTGCCAGAGATTCCAGGTCGGGCCCATGGCCGCACCCCACAAAATCATCATGGTGCCTAAGGCGGCAAAGAAAATCGTCGTGATTCCAAAGAATCCGACATAAAAAGGACCGACCCAAAAGTCAAACAGGTCGCCCCCAAAAAGCGTTCCACCGCGCACGCGGTATTTACGTTCAAAACTCAGCATGGACATATTTGCATCCTCCGACCTTTATACGGTCTAACGATTCCAGCGCGGTGAGGTCAATAGTTCGAAAAAGACAGACGCAGGGTTCAAAAAGTTGAGCCACATGCGCCTGCCGGAATAAAGACCAAAGGCCCTTACTTTTGCGGCAGAGCCGCGTTCTGAGCAGCCTTCGCGGCCTTGGCCGTATCGGGATGCCAGCTGTTGATGTTGTAACGATCGCCACTGATCTGGATCAGATGAATCGTTGTTGACACAAACGCGATCAACAGTCCTGTTAACACGACCGCCTTGCGGGGGTCTATTACACGCCACATGCGCCACATAGGAATTTCCTTTCGTTAACTCAATTGAGAAATCACGGTATAGACGGCAGATTTCACGCCGACCAGGGTGGTCGTCGATCCCTCCGCCCCGGGTAGCCAGGTGCGCCAATTCAATGCCAACAACTGTCCAACCACGGCGAGCGCCATGAACACACAAAACATCAAAACAAATATCATCCGGTAGCCATTGAGGTGGCTATCTGAAATAAATGTCGCATCCGTTTGGTTTACTTGGGCCATAAATACCTCCATTTTTTGGTTCTTTAGAACCAGGGACGCCAGATCCACACCAAGCTGTGCGCGAAGAACGCGCCCACGGCCCACAAGATGTACCCTTGTACGTAGTACTGGTGGAACTCCTGGGCCTCGTCGTCTGTCAGCCCTGAGGGGTTAGCTGCATCAGTCATAGATAGTGCCTCTCACAAAATGCCTTTCGGCGACTCACCGCACCCGGATGGATGCGGAACGGACTGCCGCAGCACGGATGCCACAGCAGTTGAACCCCCGGACAAGCCGGAGGATTGACCGATCGGACGGACACCACAGCACGGCTTTCACGCATGTGCTCCAGCATTCGCCTGACCGAACAATTCAATAAACCTTTGCGCCTCGACCTGCGAGCGGCCGCTCTCGCGCGCATCGCGCTCGGCCTGGTCGCGCATGCGCTTAGCTGCAGAAATACGTACGAGTACGGGCTGCTGCTCCAGCAGCTCTTCCATCAGCCGCTGTGCCTCGGGCTCCCAAGGGAGCAAGGAGTCATCGATGGCGCGGCTTGGGCTCGCTTCAATCTTGTCCAGCTCCGTGCCCAATGGCAGGATGTGAAATAGCGCGTCAAACAAGGCGTTGCAAAACTCTTGAATGATGTAAGTGGCACCGGCATAGCCCATAAACGGCGTACCGGTGTGGCGGCGGATGATGGGCAGCGGAAAACTAGCCGGAATAAAGCTTGTTTTCATCATGCCGCCACCGCCGCACTCAGCCAGATAGATACGCTCGTTGTAGCTGCCGTACAGCACCAACGGTGTTTTTTCGGTCACCAGTTTGCGCACCTCGGCGTTATCGGTTTTTGCTCCCGCCAGGCGGGATATTGCAAAGTTGCAAGGCAGGCCCATTTCGTCTTCGAGGAAATGGCGGATGCCGCGCGTATAGGTTTCGTTGGCTACCACGCCAAAGTTGGCAGTGCCAAAAAAGTCCTGCGTCACTGAGCGCCACAAGTCCCAAATCGGCTTGATGGTGCTGTGCTTTTCACGCTCGATAAATGGCTCGGGGTCCAGGCCCAGCAACTCACCTAATTTGCGCAAAAACTTGGTGGTGCTATGAAGGCCAATAGGCGCTTGCAGATAAGGCCGCTCTAGCGCTTCGCACAGCATGCGACCAAATTCGCGGTACATGCAAATATTGACATCGGCTTCCACCAAGCGCGATACATCGGCCAGATGGCTGCCCAGCGGGAACACCATATTGACTTCTGCGCCTATGCCTTGCACCAGGCGACGAATCTCGGCCAGGTCGCTCGGGCAATTGAAGGTGCCGTAGCTCGGCCCGATGATGTTCACGCGTGGACGCTCACCGACTTTGCGTTCGCGCTTAGGCACTTCGCGCAAACCATATTGCTGCCAGAGCCAGAACATGGCGCGGTTGGCGCATTGCCACTGGTCTTCGTCAATCGTGCGCGGCAAGAAGCGCTGCAAATTCGTGCCTTCGGGCGTGACGCCCCCACCAATCATTTCGGCGATGGAGCCCGTCACCACTACCGAAGGCAAGTCCGGGTCCAGGGCTGCATGGGCGCGGCGCATGGAGCCTTCGGTGCCTTCGCGCCCAAGTTGTTCTTCGGCTAAGCCGGTCACCACGATGGGCAATTCATGCGGCGGCAGCGCATCGGTGTAGTGCAGCACGGAAGTGACTGGTAAGTTCTCGCAACCCACTGGTCCGTCAATCACCACCTGCAAGCCTTTGATGGCGGTAAACACATACACCGCACCCCAGTAGCCACCGGCGCGGTCGTGGTCCAGCACTAGCATGGCAGGCCCTCCGAACCTTGGGCGCGCGCAGTCCCTTGCGCAGTGACGTCAAAGTGCAAATTCAAGCAGAACTGGCTCATATCATGGCCTCCGCTTTGCGCTTCTTGGCCTGCTTTTCCAGCAAGCGGCGTGTCTCGGCTTTGAACTCAGGCCGGTCTTGTGGCACGCCGTGGGCGCTTTCCCACACACCAGTGGCATGGCCGGTACCGGCATCACCAAAAAAGGCCTTCATTTCGTCAAAGCGTGACTTGTTGCCAATGGCTGCGTTGATCACCTGTGCCAGCGAACCCGCGCCTGCCGGGCCCATCAGGGGGCGCGCAGAAATCAGGTTGGTGAAGTACAGGCCGGGGATGGACATTTCTTTTGCCATTTGCACTACGGGCGTAGTGCCAATGGCCAGGTCGGGCTTCCATTCATGCATGGCGGCCAAGTCTTGCTCCAGCGACGCGCGGTACTGCACATGCACGCCATGGGCTTGTAGCCACTGGCAGTCAGACTCGCTCCACACCGTGCGCGGGCATGCAGTGCCTACATAGCGCAGATCAGCACCGCTTTCCACCAATAGGCGCGCCACCAACAATTCCGACCCTTCGTAACCGCTGAGCGTGATGCGCCCTTTGATAGGCATGCGCGCCAAGCCGCCTTTAATGGCCGGCAACATGCTGTTTTTCACCATATCGATTTTTGCTTGCGGCACATTGGCCGCATTGCCAATCGCCTGCAGCCAGGCCTCGGTGCCGTCATGGCCTACCGGGGCTGAGCCGACGATGGGGCGACCTGCCGCTTCAAACTCGCGGATGCTGGCGGTGTAAAAGGGATGAATCGCTCCCACGACCGCGCAGTCCAGCGCGGCATACAGTTCGCGCCACTCGCGGGTCGGCACCACCGGGCCAGCTGCCAGGCCCATGGGCTCGAGCATGCGGCCAATGATCACCGGGTCAGCGGGGAACATTTCACCGATCAGGGTAACCGCGGGTTTGTCAGAACGTCCGGTACGCGGTGCCTGCACCGGGCCGGCCAGTACTTCTTCGCGGGCAAATTTCAGCATCGCACCGGCCAGCACGTCTTTGGCTTCGGCATGGGTGGGAACGCCAAAGCCGGGGACGTCAATACCGATGATGCGCACACCATTGATGTCTTTGGGTAGCAGTTGCAGCGGCACGCCGCTAGCGGTGGGCACGCACAAATTGATAATCACGATGGCGTCGTAATTGGCTGGGTCGGCTTCTTTGTATACCGCTTCGCGAATGTCTTCAAAGAGCTTGCCGGTGACCAGCGACTCGGAGTTAAAGGGCACGTAACCCACGCTGCGTTTGGCACCGTAAAAATGCGAGGTAAAGGTCAAGCCATACACACAGCAGGCCGAGCCAGACAGGATGGTCGCGGTACGCCGCATACGCAAACTCACGCGCAGCGAACCAAAGGCTGGGCACATGCTTTGCGGCTGGTCGTGTGGACCTGCTTTGGGGTCCATCGGATAGTCTTTGGCGTACTGCGCCAGCACTTCGGACTTGCCAGAAGCTTTGGCTGCCGCCAACATTTTTTCGCCACCCGCGTGGCAGCCCATGCCGTCGCCTTCAATGGCAGTGCTCACGCCCGCAGGCGCTGTTGCATTGACGATGGGAATGGTTTTGCTCATGAATCAGTGCCGCTTGGAGATCAAACTTCGTCGTAGACCACTTCGAGGGTAGGCTTGTTGTTTTCTGTGCGTCCGCACATGTCAAATTGCGTAGCGGGCTCGAGCACCACATCGCGGCCGACAGCAGACGCTGCGAACAGCCCCAGTAACTGGTCTTGGGTCAGCGGCTTAGGGCGCACCGGCTCCGAAGTGCCCACGTTTTCTGCCAGTTCGGCAAACATCGGACCCCACACGGAGTCGGGTCGGCCGATGATTTCGTAGCTGGCGCTCTTTCTGCGGATGTCTTCATTGGCAGGAATGGTCGACAGCACCGGAATGCCCACTTGCGTAGCGAACTGGGCTGCTTCGCCGGTCCCGTCGTCGCGGTTGATAACCATGCCGGCCACACCCACATTGCCACCGAGTTTGCGGAAATATTCCACTGCCGAGCACACATTGTTGGCCACATACAGCGACTGCAAATCATTGCTGGCCACCACAATTACTTTTTGGCACATATCGCGGGCAATCGGCAGGCCGAAACCGCCGCAGACCACGTCGCCCAAAAAGTCGAGCAGCACATAGTCAAAACCCCACTCATGAAAACCGAGTTTTTCTAAGAGCTCAAAGCCGTGGATGATGCCGCGTCCGCCGCAGCCGCGGCCGACCTCGGGGCCGCCCAGCTCCATGGCATACACGCCATCGCGCTTGAAGCACACATCGCCAATCGCAACGGCTTCACCGGCCAGTTTTTTCTTGGACGAGGTTTCGATAATCGTGGGGCAGGCACGGCCACCAAACAGCAAACTGGTGGTATCGCTTTTCGGGTCACAACCGATGAGCAACACCTTTTTGCCCTGCTGCGCCATCATGTAGCTGAGGTTAGCTAGCGTGAAGCTTTTACCGATACCGCCTTTGCCGTAGATGGCAATGATTTGGGTTTCTTTGGTCACCTCTTTGGTGCTGACCGGCGTCGGCTCAATGGCAGCTTCGGCGCGCAAAATATCGCGCATGAAATTTACCGGGGCCACTGCAGGAATTGTGCTTGCGCTCATGCTATTTGTCTCCAATCAAGAACCATCTTTAAGCAATCGGCATCGCCAAAGGCAGTGCGATAGGCCGCATCGGCCTGGGTTGCTTCGTGTTGGTGGGTAATCAAGCCGTCCAAAGACAAGCGGCCATCGCCTGCCATTGCGATCACTGCAGCGAGGTCCGGCGGCGACCATTGCGCTGCGATGCGGATACGCGCTTCGCGCATAAAGGCCGGTGGAAAAACAAAAGACAGCGGTGCGTCATAAAAGCCTGCTAGCACCACTTCGCCACCGGGGGCCAGGCGGCTGATCAGGTCATCGAGCAAAGATCCCACGCCGCTGACATCGCAAATGCATTGGTAATTGCGCCGTGTGTCGGTGGACGGGTCAATCACCTCGTAGCCCACTGCGCCGCCGCGCCGCGCCGGGTTGGTGTCCCAGACCACGGGCTTATGACCGGCTAGTACGGCCAGGCGCGCAATCATGCGGCCCAGCACGCCGTGGCCGACGATCAAATCCGGTTGCCGGGTACCTGGCGCGCTGTGGGCGTGGTGCGCCGTGGCCGCCAATGCGAACAAGACGCCTTGCTCGCCCAAAGACTCTTCCATGGGCATGGCACGCGCAGAAGGCACCATCAGGCGCGAGGCTGAGCCGCCAAACAAATTGCGTGCGTCGGTAAAACACTGTGAGCCGGGCAAATACACCTGTGTGCCCACGGCTACGGTGGCTTGGTCTCCAGCGGCCACTACGCGGCCCACGGTTTCATAGCCGGGTACCAGTGGATAGCCCATGCCGGGAAAGGCGGGCATGGTGCCTTCCCATAACAGGCGTTCGGTACCGGTGCTGATGCCGCTGTATTCCACCTTGACCAGCAAGTCTCCTGCGCCCATTTGAGGCAGCGTCAGACCACTCAAAGCCAGGGCCTTGGGCTGTTGGAAAACAATTGCGTTAGCTTGCATGGGTGTATCGTTGCATTGACAAACGTCAATGTCAATTATTATTTACAAAAGAGTCGGATTTCAAGGGTAAACCCTGACATTTCCGGCCAATCAGGATCTGCGTTTGCAGGGGCATAGGGTTAGGTACGATTTCCAGATGGCTAAAACCAGCCTCGGCCATCATGGCCATCAGCTCGCGCGGCGTGCGCAGGCGGCCAGCGCCCATAGCCAGCAAGTAAAAGTGGAAATAGGCGTCGCCCTGCGGCGTCTCGCCCGGCTCTTGCGCCATGGGCTCGGACAGCAGCAAGGTTCCCCCCGGAGGGAGTGCTTCGTAGATCGCGGCCAGTACCGTGCGCACATCGGCGTCTGGGTGGTCATGGGCAACGCGGATCAGGGTCACCAGGTCCGCGCCCCGGGGCAGCGGATCTTTCAGGAAGCTACCGGGATGCGCCTCGGAGCGGCCTTCCAAGCCCTGGCGCGCGAAATTGGCACGGGCCAGCGCAGCTACTTCGGGCAGGTCAAACAATTTGACTTGCAGGTGTTTGGCATGCAACGCCAAGCGCGACATAAACGTGCCTTGGCCGCCGCCCACGTCCAGCACCACTTGGTGGTCGTCAAAGCGGTAGCTGGCCAAAATCTCGTCCACCACGAAAGGCTGTGATGCCGACATCAGGTTGGAGTAGCGGGCGTATTTCTCGGCCTGTGCCTGCGCCGCCTGGCTTGCTTGGGCAGCTTGGGCGTCTTCGTCCAGGGTGTAGGGCCAGTACTGCGCCATGGCGCCAGCTTGTCCGGGGCCTTGCAGCATGGCGACCGGGTCTTGCATGTCCTGGTAGAGCACCGCGTGGTGTTCGATCATGGCGCGTATGCCCGCGTGGCCGGCTACCGGCGCTCCCAGTGGGCCCAAGCCATAGCGGCCCTGGCTGCGCAAATTGAGCAAGCCCAGCGCCAGCGCCGATTGCAGCAAGCGCTGTAAACCAGCAGGCGGCAGATGGGTCCATTGGGCCAATTCATCCAGGCTGCGCGGCCGCTCGGCCACGGCTTCCAAGATACGCAGGCGTACACAGGCCAGCAGCACTTGCGAATAGACGAAACCGGCCATCAGGTCAAACACCTGGCGCGCACGCCTACGGGTAACCCAGCGCGTCAGCGGGTTGGAAACGCTCCAGCGGTACAGGGCGTCGCTGGTCATCCAGCGGTCCATCAGTGCGCCCAGGCGGTCCGCCCAGAGCGATGTGCGCCCATGGGTTTGCGGCAGCGAGGCCAGGTCCAGTGTTTTCATACCGGGGTGTTCCTAAAAAGCGGTGCGGTGGGCCGCGAGGCTCAGGCGCCCACGGTGGGCGAGGTCTGCGTGCTTGGTGTAGCAGCCTGGCGGTAGGCGTTGCAGGCGGCGCGCGGCACCAAGCGCTCAGACTCTTGCCACACCAGATCGCGCATGGCTTGCGCGGCGGGGCCTTCGGGAATCGAATCGGCGGCGGCTTGAATCAAGGATTCAAAGTGCTCGATCGCGCCGGACAAGCCCAGATTGGCAATCGCATTGGGCCGCGCGTGCTGCGCGTCCTGGCCTACGGGTTTACCCAGCAAATCGGCCTGGCCCATCACGTCGCGGATGTCGTCGGCCACTTGGTAAGCCTCCCCCAGGCAGTCGCCCAGGGCTTGCCATTGGCTCGGGTCGGCTCCGGCGCTCAGCGCTCCAGCGCAGGTAGCGGCTACAAACAATGCGCCCGTCTTGGCGCGCTGGTATTGCATCAGGGAGACGCGCGACTCGGATTCCCAAGCCTGACCGGCCACGATTCCGCCGGGCATGCCCACGCCGGCTGCAATGATTTTTAACAGCCCCGGCAGGCGCTCGGGAGATTTACCTGCGGCAGCGGCCAGGGTCTGGAAGGCCAGCACGATGAGCGCGTCCCCCGCCAGCACGGCCAAAGGTTGGCCAAACGCCCAGTGCACCGAGGCGCGGCCGCGCCGGGTGGGTGCATCGTCAAAACAGGGCAGGTCGTCATGCACCAGCGAGGCGCAGTGCAGCAATTCGATGGCGACAGCGGCGGCGTCGCTCAGCGCCGGGTCGTCCCCACCGCAGGCCTGGGCCACCGCCAAGCATAGCTGCGGGCGGATGCGCGCACCGCCGGGAAACACCGCGTGGCGCACGGCGGAAGCCAGCTTGGGGGGGCAGCTGGCGTCTTCCGCGGCAGCCAGTGCCATAGCCAAAGATTGCTCGATGCGGGTGATTGCCTTCATTGCCTGTCTCCTAAGGAGTTATCGGGTCGGTAACGCGAGTGACAATTTTGCTTGTCACTATTTAATGTAAACAAATATAGACACTTAAAGCGACGCTGTCAACGCGGATTTACGCGATCTTTATTTTTTCCGCAAAAAAATAATCGCAAGCTCTGGCAGCCTTGTGCTGCGGGCTAGGTCTTGCTACGGGGAGGGGCCAGGCCTTGTGCGCTGGCAGGGGGAAAGCGCAGGTTTACGCGCAGTCCATGGCGCGCAGAATGCACTGCGCCAGGGTGCCTGGCTGCTCTTCATGGGCGAGGTGGCCCAGGCCGGGAAGGCGGCTTATGGGCGGTTTAGGCTGTCGCGTGAGTGACGCGGCAGCGCGCTCTGCGACGGAGGGCGGAACAATCAAATCTTGTTCGCCCGCGATAAGCGTCAAAGGGGTTTGCAGCGCCGGTAAACGCTTCCAAAAAGTATGCAAATCCCAGTGCGCCATCATGGCCAGCGCGCCTGCGCCGTGCGCGGGCTGGGCAATCAGCTTTTGGTAGAGCGCGCGCCCTGGCGCGTCCAGCGTGGAGCCGGTCCCGTCCAGCAGCCTTTGTAGCACCGCAGGCTGGGCCGCTTGCCAGGAAAACAGTTCGGGTACCAAGGGCGCTTTGGCTAGCAGCTTGGCCATGGGGGAAAACAACTGCCCGGCCAGGCCATCGAGTGGCAGCAGCGCACCATTGAGCGAGACGATGCGCTGGGGCTGCGCATGGCCGTCCAGCGACAGCATGCAGGCCACCGCCGCCCCTGCGGAGTGGCCCACGATGGTGTGCGGTGCGATGCCCATTTGCGCTAGCAATTCGGCCACCCCGGCGGCCATACCGGGCAGAGAAAACAGCGTGGCGACCTGCGAAGGCGCGGGCGTGGCGGTGAATGCATGGCCCGGAAAATCCAGCGCCAGCACGCTGCAGCGCGCGCGCAGCAGCGGGAACACCTCGCGCCAGGAATGGGTGGAGGCACCGGTGCCGTGCAGCAGCAGCACCGTGAGCGCCTGCGGGTCGGCGTGCGGCGCATATTGCACATGCCAGCGTAAGCGCGGGGTTTGCACAAAGCGCGAGTACTGGCGCAGCGGCCAATCGGCGCCATCACGTTCCCAGTCCAGGCCTTGGCGGGGCGGCATTGCGCGTGCCGATCAGTTACGCCCGGCGACCGCGCGTACCGCTTGGTTGAGCGATTGCGCGCCGCCGTAGGGCAGGGCCAGGTACTGCGCGCCCATGGCGATGGCCAGTTGCTCGGCGCTGCTTTGGGGCTGGGGCGAGGTGTCCACCAGCAGCGCGCTAACGCCCGTTGCGCGCAACTGCGCTGCGGCTGCTAGCGCATCACTGGCGGCGGGGCCACGGCCCGGACTGCCGTCGCGGGCGATATTGGCTTTGCCATCGGTGAGCAGCACCACGATAGGCGTCTCGCCTTTGCGTTTAATTTGCCCGGCCAGCGCGGTGGCTGCATCGATGGCCGAAGCCAGCGGCGTACCGCCGCCGCCCGGCAAGCCGGCCAGGCTGCGCTTGGCGCGCGCCAGCGAGCGCGTGGGCGGCAACAAGACTTCGGCTACTTTGCCTCTAAAGGCCAGCACCGCCACGCTGTTGCGCCGCACATAGCAATCGGCCAGCAGCAGCTCCACCGCGCCCTTGGCTTCGGCCAGCCGGTTCAGGGCCGAGGAGCCCGAGGCATCGACCACAAACACCGTGGTGGTTTGCCCCAATTGGCGAAAGCGCGTGACATGGAAATCTTCTTTGCGTACCACGATGCGCGGCGCTGTGGCCGGTGGGGGTGCCGACGGCGATAAAGGTGAAGAGTTTGGTGCAAGCCTCGATGCAGATGAAGATGCGGGCGGACGCGCAGGGCCAGGTGCCGATGTCGATGCCAGCGCATTACGACGCAATTTTTGCCAAGGCGCCGCAGCGCGCAAAGTCTCCAGCACATTGATGCGCTGACCGGCGCGCGGCTCGCCTTTGCGCGCACCCACCGGGCGGCCCCGCAATGCGTTTTTTTGCTCTGCACCGGCGCTGCCGGAGGTGGGCGATTTAGCCCGCTGCAATGCGCCTATTTTTAGGCTGGCAAGCAAACCGGCGGGGATGGCCGCTTGCGCGGCTTCCAGCACGCGTTCGGCCAGTTCTTGCGTGTCCGGGGGCTGGCTGTCGGCGTCGTCGTTTTCCTCGTTCTTGGTTTCGTCTTGCGCGTCTTGGGGTGGCTCGGGCGGCGGTTCGGGCACTGGGTTTTCGGCTGGCTCGGGCGGACTTGCTTCCTCTTGCTGCGGCTGCGGCTCCTCTTCTGAAAGCGCCGGGGGCAAGCGGGTAGCGCGCGGGGCCAGCACCAGGCGTGCGGCCACGGCAATGTGTTCTTCCTCCACCGTGTCGCTCCCGGCCAGCGCGGCCGCTGCGCGGGCTGCGCGGGCGGCAAACAGGCTGGCCCGCAGCGAATCAATACCCAGCGCCATGGCCGCCGCGCACAAGGCTTGTACCGACTCGGGCGCCATCTGCACCCGCCCCACACGCTGGCGTGCAGTGAGCACTTCGTCGGCGGTCCAGAGCGGGCCTTCTTCGTCTTTTGCCTGGCCGTCTATGCGCATGTGAAAGGCCAGGCGCTCGGCCAGGCTGGCGGGTAGTTGTTCGTCTTCGTCGGCACCTTCATCCAGTGCCACCAGGCCTAAGCGCGCGGGCAGCACGCTATCCAAGCCGTCACGTTGCAGCAGCACCTGGCCGTTATCGAGCACGCTGCCAAAACGCGCTGCCGCGCCCGCCGTCATGCGCTCGGCCATGGCCAGCAGCAGCACGCCGCCATCGGCCTGCGCAAAGAGGCCTTGCAGCGCCACCGGACGGCCCGCTTGCAGCGTGGCGCCCAGATCCAGGCCGCCCAGCAAAGCGGTATCGCCGGTGTTTAGGGGCACGCGCCGCATGGGACTGGCTGCGGGCAAGAGTGCGCGCAGCAAGGCCAGCCAATCATCGCGCGCAGCGCAAGCCGGTGCGCGCAAAGCCACGCCGCCCAGGCCGGCCGGGTCTACGGTAAACAGGGCGGCAATCGTGGCGGCGTCGCCTTGCATGCGCGTGGCTTATTTTTGGGCTGCAGCGGCCAGCTCGGCCAGCGCCCGCTCCACGCGGGTGGAGGAACCTGCGTCGTCCAGCGGATTGCGCCGCAAGCGGTGGCGCAAAGCAGGAGGCGCGACGCGCTGCAAATGCGCTTGCGTGACCGACTTGTCGCCTTGCCAGGCTGCCAGGGCGCGGGCGGCGCGCACCAGCGTCAGGTCGCCGCGCAGTCCATCGGTGCCCAGGGCCATGCACAGCTGCGCGGCAAACGTGCGGGCGCTATCGGGTATTTGCACTTCGCTCAGGCGCTTGCGCCCGGCGACGATGCCTTTGCGCACTTTGTCGTCTTCTTTTTTCCAATGCTCGGTAAAGGCTTGCGGGTCTTGTTCAAAGGCGTCGCGTCGTTTCACCACCTCGACGCGCTCATCCAAAGTGCCCGGCGTCTTCACTTCCACCGACAGGCCAAAGCGGTCTAGCAACTGGGGCCGCAATTCGCCTTCCTCCGGGTTGCCGCTGCCGATCAGCACAAAGCGCGCGGGGTGGCGCACGCTCAGGCCTTCGCGCTCGACCACGTTCTCGCCAGACGCAGCGACGTCGATCAGCAAGTCCACCAAATGGTCTTCCAGCAAATTGACCTCGTCGATGTACAAATAGCCCCGGTTGGCGCGCGCCAGCAGGCCGGGTTCAAAAGCCTTGACGCCTTGGGACAAAGCGCGCTCCAGGTCCAGCGCGCCAACCACGCGGTCTTCGGTGGCGCCCAGTGGCAGATCGACCACGGGCACGCCGACCAACTCGCTGGCGCGGGCTTTGCCCGTCGTTAGGGCCAAGCAGTCGGGGCAACGGGCGGCCTCCGGGTCGCAGCCGTAGCGGCAGCCGGTGACGGCGCGCATTTTGGGCAACAAGGCGGCCAAAGCGCGCACCGCGGTGGACTTGCCAGTGCCCCGGTCACCAAACACCAGCACGCCGCCAATCGTAGGGTCGATGGCGGTGAGCACGATGGACAGCTTCATATCGTCCTGGCCGACGATGGCGGAAAAAGGAAAGGTCAAAGCCATGGATGTGTTGCCTGAGAAGATTCGCTAACGCACTGCGCAAAGTCGGCCGCGCTGCGCGCAGGGGCGCAAACCACGTTTGCCGCAAAACAGCCGGGACACAGGTGCAACATGCCTACATCCTAACCAATCGACGCGCATCGGCGCTCGCTGGGCAGTAGGCCCCGCACGCGCTGCACCGATAAGGAGGCCACATTGCTTGACAGCGGCCCATGGGAACAGAATAATCACATCATCGGCGATATGAAAAATCCTCCCAAACTCGTCATCGATACCAATATTTTGGTGGCTGCTACACGCAACCGCCATGGGCCATCGTTCGCGCTGATGCAAATCATTCGCTTTGGGCAAATGAAGATGTGTTGCAGCCCGGCACTTTTTTTGGAATACGAGGACGTTTTGAAGCGCCCCACCCATTTGTTCGCCTCTGGGCTGTCCGGTAGCGAAATGGACGCGATTTTGAATGGGCTGGCGGGACATATCGAGCCAGTGATGACGCATTACCAATGGAGACCGCAATTGCGTGATCCTGCTGATGAAATGGTGCTGGAAGCCGCCGCCAATGCGCAGGCAAACGCCATCGTCACTTACAACCTGCGGGACTTTGGCCCTGCAAAGCTTTTTGGTATCCCGGTATTCAACCCGGAACAGACTTTTCAACACTTTCGCCTCAAGGCCACAAGGAGTACCCAACCATGAGCAGTTACGCCCTACGCCTGCCCGAATCGCTAAAGCTTGCCGCTAAACGGATTGCCGCCGCCGATGACACCACCATGAACCAGTTTTTTGTGGTGGCCATTGCCGAAAAAATCAGCGCGATGGAGACCGCCAAATTTTTTGAGCAGCGCGCTGCCTCGGGCAAGGCGGGCGCGGCCCAAGCGGCCTGGGACAAGGTAGGTTCTGATGCGGCCATGGCCGACGACACATGGAGCCGGTGATAGAGCAAAGAAAACTCGCGCAGTCCTAATGCCCTTATGGCACATGCGCGGCCCGTTCGTGCATTGGTCGCAAATTCAAGTGCTTTAGGCCGGCTCTAGGCTCTCTGGCATAGCCTGGAGTGCCTGCGCGGCAATATCCAAGGCGCGCAGGCGCAGCGCGGGGTCATAGACATCGCAAACTAGCATCAATTCGTCAGCCTCGGTGCTCTCGGCCAGGGCATGCAGGCCTTCGCGCACGGTGTCCGGCCCGCCGACCACAGCGGCGCCTAAAAAGTCGGCAATCGCGGCGCGTTCTTGTGGCAGGCACTTTGCGATGAAGTTTGCCTCTGGGGGCTGCAAGCGGCGGCGCTCGCCGCGCAGGATGCCCAGCACGCGCTGGTAGACGCTACTGGCCAAAAATTGTGCTTCTTCGTCACTGGGCGCGGCCAGTAAAGGCACGCCGATCGCCACGTAAGGCGCAGCCAGGTGTTCGGAGGGTTGAAACAGGCGGCGGTAAATATCCAGTGCCTGGTGCAAAAGGCGCGGCGCAAAGTGCGAAGCGAACGCGTAGGGCAATCCGCGCTGCGCCGCCAGTTGCGCTGAATACAGGCTCGAACCCAGCAGCCAAATAGGCACTTGCGTGCCCGCGCCGGGCATGGCCACCAGGCGCTGGCCGGGCTGCGCGGGGCCTAGCAGGCGCTGCAACTCGGCCACATCACGCGGGAAGTCGTCTTCGGTTTCCACGCGATCGCGGCGTAGGGCGCGCATGGTCAGCGGGTCGGTGCCCGGCGCACGGCCCAGGCCTAAGTCGATACGGCCGGGGTACAACTCGGCCAGGGTGCCAAAGGCCTCGGCCACGACCAGCGGCGCATGGTTGGGCAGCATGATGCCGCCCGAGCCGACCCGGATGCGGCTGGTCGCCCCAGCCAGATGGCCCACTAACACTGCAGTAGCCGAGCTGGCGATGCCTGCCATGTTGTGGTGCTCTGCCACCCAGTAGCGGCTAAAACCCAGGCGCTCGGCATGCTGCACGGTTTGGCGCGCGACATCCAGCGCCTGGCCCACGCTGGCGCCTTCGCGCACCGCGACTAGGTCCAGCATGGAGAGTTTGAAGGAGGCGGTGTTGGACATGGTGGCTTCTTGGTGAGGGCGGTGCGCCGGTCAGCGGGAAAGGTGCACGGTGCACGGTGCACGGCGCACCTCAGGCTGATTATGCGCATGCAGCGCGTCAATCGCCGATGCCAAGGACAAAAGCGAGCGTATGGAGCGGCGCACAATCGACCTGCACCTTTGCTTTTTTGAGTATCCGCATGAACCCGACCACTCCCAACCAAGCTGCCGCCCCGTCCCCGGTGGATCAGGCTGAGCTCTTAATGCTGCGTGCCCACCGCCGAGCACACCGGCGCAGCGGCGCCAAAGTGGCGCCCTTGGTGCTGACCGACACCGCGCCGCAAGAGGCCACGCCGCTCACACGCGGCCAGCGCATGGCCGATGCGGTGGCCTCCACCATAGGATCTTGGCGCTTTATCCTCATCCAAAGTACCGCGATTGTTTTTTGGATCGGCGGCAATGTCTGGTTTGGCGCTAACGCCTGGGATCCCTATCCCTTCATCTTGCTCAATTTGCTTTTGTCGTTTCAGGCCGCTTATACCGCCCCGGCCATCATGATGAGCCAAAACCGCCAGTCCGAACTGGACCGCCGCCATGCGCAAAACGACTATGAAATCAATGTCAAAGCCGAACTAGAAATCGAGCTGCTGCACGAAAAAATAGACATCCTCAAAGAGCGCGAATTACTGGCGCTGACCGAGGCCGTGCGCCATTTGTCGCTGCAACTCGAAGCGCTGTCGCTAAAGGTGCATTAAGGCAGCGCATAAGACCCTCAGTAAGATCGCCGCTATGCACGATACCGCCTTAGTTTTATTTTCCGGCGGGCAGGACTCCACTACCTGCCTGGCCTACGCCTTGTCCAAATACGCGCGGGTAGAAACCGTGGCTTTTGATTACGGCCAGCGACACCGGGTGGAGCTCGAAGCACGCTTGCAAGTGATCAAAGCCTTGCGTGTGCAGTTTCCACAATGGGCAGCGCGGCTGGGCGAAGACCATTTGCTCGATGCCGGTGTGCTGGGGGCGGTCAGCGAGACCGCGCTGACGCGGGATACCGAGATCGCGATGCAGGCCAATGGGCTGCCCAATACCTTTGTGCCGGGGCGCAACTTATTGTTCATGACCTTGGCCGCTGCGCTGGCCTACCGGCGTGGCTTACAGGTGCTGGTAACCGGTGTGTGCGAAACGGATTATTCGGGCTACCCGGACTGCCGCGACGACACTATGAAAGCCATGCAAGTGGCGCTGTCCTTGGGCATGGACACGCGCTTTCTCATCGAAACGCCTTTGATGTGGATTGATAAAGCTGCCACCTGGCAGATGGCGCAGCGCTTAGGCGGGCAAGCTTTGGTCGATGTGGTCGTGGAGCACAGCCACACCTGCTACTTAGGCGACCGCAGCCAGCGCCACGATTGGGGCTATGGCTGCGGCCAATGCCCCGCCTGCGACTTGCGCGCCAAGGGCTTCGCCGCCTTTCGGGCCGCGGCCGGAAAACCTTAGTTACGTACCCCGCTAGCCACATGCCCGGCGGGTACATGGCGCGCTGCCGATTCGATGTGACCGGTTTGGTCGTCGAAGAAAAAATCGGGCTCAAATTCGCGCAGAAAAGCGCCCTTGTCCAGGCCGCCTAAAAACATGGCCTCGTCTACTTCGATATTCCAATCCATCAGCGTGCGGATAGCGCGTTCATGCGCCGGGGCGCTGCGCGCGGTAACCAGCGCGGTGCGTATGCGCATCGCAGGGCGGGCCGCTTGTTGCAACTGGTGCAAGGCTACCAACAATGGCTTGAAAGGCCCGTCCGGCAAGGGCTGCGCGGCCTTGTCTTGTTCGTGCTGCTGAAAGGCATCCAGTCCATGCGACTGATAGACCCGCTCGGCCTCGTCGCTAAACAGCACCGCGTCGCCGTCAAATGCAATACGCACTTCATGTGGATGGGCCGCGCTGGCATGGGCCGATTGCGGATAGACCTGCGCGGCGGGCACACCGGCACCCAGGGCCGCGCGCACATCGCTTAAATGCGTGCTTAAAAACAGATTGGCTTTGAGCGGCTGCAAATAGCGCCAAGGCGATTCGCCGCGCGTAAAAGTGCAGCGGATGATGGGCAGCTGGTAGTGCGCGGCGGACTTCATGACGCGCAAGCCGCTGACCGGGTCGTTACGCGAAAGGATGACCACCTCCACCCGCTTATTCGCGTCGCTGCCTTCGTCGTTAAAAGCCAGCAGTTTTTTGACTAAGGAAAAGGCCACGCCCGGGGTGGCCGGGGTGTCCAGGCGCTGGCGCTGCAAATGCATATAGGCGCGGTCATCGCCTTGCTCGAAGACTTCGTTTTCTTCTTCAAAGTCAAACAGCGCGCGCGACGAAATCGCCACCACCAGTTTGCCGTCCAGGCTCGCCGCCATGCTGGCCTTAGCTTTGTAAAAACATGCGGTAGACCGGGTTGTCGGTCTCTTCCACATAGGGGTAGCCCAGCGCGCGCAAAAACTTGGCAAAGGCTTTGTCGTCCGCCTTGGGTACTTGCAGGCCCACCAAAATACGGCCATAGTCCGCGCCCTGGTTGCGGTAGTGGAACAGGCTGATGTTCCAGCCAGGCCGCATCATGCTGAGGAACTTCATCAGCGCGCCGGGCCGCTCGGGGAACACAAAGCGCAGCACGCGCTCGTCTTTGGCCAGCGCCGAGATGCCGCCCACCATATGGCGTATGTGTTCTTGCGCCAGTTCGTCATGCGTCAGATCGATAGCGCCAAAGCCATGCTTTACAAAACTGCGCGCAATCCGGCCCGACTCGCCCGGCCCTTTGGTGCTCAGGCCCACAAACACATGGGCTTGCGCGGCGTCGTTCATGCGGTAGTTAAATTCGGTCACGTTGCGCGGCCCGCCCGGCAACTCGCCAATCAGCTCGCAAAAGCGCCGAAAGCTGCCACGCTCTTCGGGGATGGTGACGGCGAATAGGGCTTCGCGTTCCTCGCCCACCTCGGCGCGCTCGGCGACAAAGCGCAGGCGGTCGAAATTCATATTCGCGCCGCACAAAATTGCGGCATAGGTTTTGCCGCGCGTCTTGTGGGCAGCAGCGTATTTTTTGATCGCTGCCACTGCCAGCGCGCCGGAGGGTTCGACGATGGAGCGCGTGTCCACAAAAATATCTTTAATGGCGGCACAGACCGCGTCGGTGTCCACGGTGATAAATTCATCGACCAGACCGCGTGCGATGCGGAAAGTCTCTTCGCCCACCAGCTTGACCGCTGTGCCATCGGAAAACAAACCTACATCCGCCAGTGTGACGCGTGCGCCGCTGGCGACTGATTGCATCATCGCGTCGGAGTCGCTCATCTGCACGCCAATGACTTTGATCTCCGGGCGTACCGCTTTGATGTAATTGGCTACGCCACTGACCAGCCCGCCGCCGCCGATGGCGACGAACACCGCGTCCAAGGGCCCTTGGTGCTGGCGCAAAATTTCCATGGCAATGGTGCCCTGGCCGGCAATCACATCCGGGTCGTCAAAGGGGTGGACAAAAGTCATTCCCTGCTTTTTTTCCAGGGTCAGCGCGTGGTTGTAGGCGTCGGTATAGCTGTCGCCGTGCAGCACCACTTCGCCGCCAAAACCGCGTACCGCGTCCACCTTTACCTGCGGCGTGGTGGTGGGCATGACAATGACTGCGCGCGCCTGCAAGCGGCTGGCTGCCAGCGCCACGCCTTGCGCGTGGTTTCCGGCCGAGGCGCAAATCACGCCTTTTTTGAGTTGCTCGGCGCTCAAATGCGCCATCTTGTTATAGGCCCCGCGCAGCTTGAAACTGCGCACTTGCTGCTGGTCCTCGCGTTTGAGCAGCACGGTGTTGTGGATGCGCTGGCTTAGGTTTTTGGCAGTTTCGAGCGCCGATTCGGTGGCCACGTCATAGACGCGGGCATTGAGGATTTTGATCAAGTAGTCGGCAGGCGACAGGGCGGAGGCTTTTTTCATGCGGGTTCAAAAGTGCAAGGCGCATGATAATCCGCCCCTTTGCCGCAAGCGGCTTTTTTCCGGTGATGCTTTAGGAGATTTGGTATGGAATGCACCGTCAGTTGGACTGGTAACAGCGGCACCCGTTCGGGCATGGGCTTTGTGGCCGAAACCGGCAGCGGCCATGTGCTGATGATGGACGGCGCGCCCGACGCCGCCAAACCCGAAAACGGTGGCCAAAACCTGGCGCCTCGGCCCATGGAAACCGTGTTAGCCGGCACCGGCGGTTGCAGCGCCTACGACGTGGTGCTGATCTTGAAACGCGGCCGCCACGCGGTGCAGGGCTGTAGCGTCAAGCTCAGCTCTGAGCGCGCCGACACCGACCCTAAGGTGTTCATAAAAATCCATATGCATTTCACCGTCACCGGCAGCAACATCCCCGCGAGCGCGGTAGAGCGGGCGATTGCCATGAGCCACGAGAAATACTGCTCGGCCAGCATCATGCTGGGCAAAACGGCGGAAATGACGACCAGTTTTGAGCTGAAAGAGGCTTAGGGAGACTGTATGTAAGTCCAACACCGTGATTGCGAGGCCATGGCAACGTGCCGTCATTGCGACGCCGAAGGCCGTGGCAACCTAAGGCTTCACGCTTTGGCGCAAGTGACCGCATTCCAGCGTGGATCGACGCGTCGCTGCGCTCCTCGCGATGACGGACTTATGCGGACCGTCCTAGGGTCGCGTACAACGCGGCGGGCACTAAACCCGGTGCGCCACCGTGGTCATTACTTTGGCGGCGGCGCGCATCATGCCGCCTACAAAACTGGGCAATTGCGCCGCTCCGGCGACACTGGCTTGGCGGGCATGGCCGATTTCGTCATCGCGCATTTGGGCGACGATGGCGCGTGAAGCATGGTCATTAGGGGGTAATTGCTGCAAGTGGCTGTCTAAATGCGCGCCCACTTGGGTTTCGGTCTCCACCACAAAGCCCAGGCTGACGGCGTCGCCCAGGCGCCCGGCCACAAGGCCCAGGCCAAAGGCCCCGGCGTACCACAGCGGGTTGAGTAGCGAGGGGCGAGCGCCCAACTCTTCCAGGCGCTGTGCCGTCCAGGCCAAATGGTCGGTTTCCTCCTGGCAGGCTTTTTGGTAATGGGCGCGCAGCCCCGCATTGGGCGTGGCCAGTGCCTGCGCGGTGTACAGCGCCTGTGCACAGACCTCGCCGACGTGGTTCACCCGCATCAGGCTGGCGGACAGGGCTTGCTCAGCAACTGTGAGTTCCGTGGTTTGCCCGGGTACAGTAGGGCAGGGCTTGGAGGCATGCGGCTGGGCGAATAGGGTGCGCAAGGCGGTATCGCAGGCCATCAGTAGTTGGTCGGTAGACGTAGTCATATAGGGAGCGAGCATAGCCGCACTGGCGCTATTGGCGGGCTTCTCTCACCGATACCCCCGCCCAAGTGAGCCACGGGCATCGAGGCGGTCTGCATCGACCTGAACGCTAAGAACTTTAATTTTCGTGGGTAAAAAACGACAAATTTGTGAAAAACACAAAATTTGTTGCCATAAATCGTTGTATATCTCCAACGTCATGGTGAAATAACTTCAGCTTCTTTAAAGGGGCCTGATGCCGCAGCCCGGTTCTGAGTGGCGGCGTTTTTTTAACAACTATGGAGTTTTTTCATGAAAAAGACAATGATTGCGTTGGCTGCTATTGCTGCCGTGGGTGCAGCTTCTGCACAAGTTTCGATTACTGGTGAGGCCGCATGGGGCTTTCATGCCAGCACCAGTGGCGCTGGTGTTTCAGCATCTGGTCTTGGTATTGACACGGCACAGCTGAAATTTTCCGCAAAAGAAGACCTGGGCAATGGCATGTCAGTCAGCGCCGGCTTGTCTTTGAATACTGGCAATCATTCCGCCGGTACTTCTTCTGACGACCAGTCCATCACGCTCTCCACACCCATGGCCGCTGTTTCTCTGTTGACCTACAAGCCAGGTGACTGGGTTTCAGGTGCTTCCGGTGCTGCCACTTGGTACGGCCTTGACGGCAAAGCGTTGAGCGCACGTTCCACCCGCGATGCCATCGCAGTAACTCTGCCTTTGGCAACCGGACTGAGCTTGACTGCAGCCTACCTCGAGCCAGGAAACTCGCTGGGTGAAGGCGCTGGTTCCTCGGGGTCAACTGGTCAGTCCGTTTACAACTTAGGTGTGAAGTACGCAACGGGCCCAGCCACCTTGCAAGCAGCTTTCCTTCAATACACCAATGTGGACGGTACCCTTGATACCAGCGCCAACACCGTGACCCGCTTGGGCGGCAAAGTTGATTTGGGTGTTGCCACGGTTGGTGCTGGCCTGCAAATCATCAAGACTGGCGCAGGCGGTACCAACACCCAGAGCGCGCTGTCGGTCTCGGCTCCCCTGGTTGGTGGCTTGAGTGCCCAAGCTGTTTATGCTGCGAACAACACGGACTATGCATCAACATCCTCTGTAGCTGCACTCAATGGCCGTCGCACAGGCTACATGTTGGGTCTGCAGTACAACCTAAGCAAGCGCACGTATGCCATTCTGAATTCTGGCTCGTGGAGAGGCGCTAGCACCACAATCGATGCCCAAGACAGCAGCATGTACGCTATGACTTTGGTTCACGACTTCTGATTCCCCGGCTGGCTTGATGCCAGCTTGAGAGTTTGAAACCTAAAAACCCCCGCTGTGGCGACATGGTGGGGGTTTTCTTTTGCGGTTTTGCGGGACTGCTTGTCCGCACTTTGGACCCCTTGTGGATGGCCCTGGCATTTCTGCCAGAGCATGGACGCTGACCTGTGCTTGGAGCGCTAGAATCGTTTGGGCGTACACCATTGGAGTCTCCGTGCATTGGTACCTTATTCACACCAAACCCAGGCAAGAGAAAATTGCCCTGGAAAATCTGGAGCGGCAGGGCTATCAGTGCTACTTGCCGACCCTGGCGTCCCAAAAGGTTCGCCTCGGGCAAATCAGTTTGGTGAGCGAGCCGTTGTTTCCGCGCTACCTGTTTATCCGCTTGGGCATGGCGCAAACCTCCCAAAGCTGGTCGCCCATCCGTTACACCACGGGCGTTAGCCGTTTGGTCAGTTTTGGCGCCGAGCCGGCGAAGGTGGACGAGGCTTTGATCGAGGGGATTCAAGCGCAGGAGTCCCGCACACAACAAAGCCCCTCGCCACTTTTCAACGCGGGTGACCGGGTGCGGATTACCGATGGAGCCTTTGCCGGTATCGAGGGCGTGTTCCAGATGGCTGAGGGTACGCAGCGCGTTTTTGTGCTGATCGAGATGATGAGCAAGCCCCTGTCCGTGGGCCTTGGCCCGGCCTTAGTACGCAAAATAGCCTGAGCGCTGGGCCCGGCGATTGTCGCCACGCGCCCTGGCGCTTACTTCGCACACGCGCCTTTTTGGGCTGCTATACCGACTTGTTCTACAATGGAAGGCTTCGCAGCGATTGAGTGGTTCCGCGGCGAAGCTTGAAAACCCCACCTAAGAGGCTCCCGATAGTGGAGCGCCGACCGTGGAAAAGAGCCCTGCAAACCTTCTTTTTAAAGAGAAAACTCATGTCAACTTTCAGCGCAAAACCCGCTGAGGTCGTGCACGAGTGGTTTGTGCTTGACGCGACCGATAAGGTCCTCGGACGAGTAGCCAGCGAAGTTGCTCTCCGTTTGCGCGGCAAACACAAGGCCATTTACACGCCTCACGTCGATACCGGCGACTATATTGTCGTCATCAATGCAGCCCAGCTGCGTGTCACAGGTGCCAAGGCCCTGGACAAGGTGTACTACCGTCACTCGGGCTATCCCGGCGGTATCACAGCCACCAATTTCCGCGATATGCAAGCCAAACACCCCGGCCGCGCTTTGGAAAAAGCCGTCAAGGGCATGCTGCCCAAGGGGCCGCTTGGCTACGCGATGATCAAAAAGCTTAAGGTGTACGGCGGTGCCGAGCATCCCCACACCGCACAACAGCCCAAAGTGCTTGACATTCCAGGAGTCGCAAAATGATCGGTGATTGGAACAATGGAACCGGCCGCCGCAAATCCAGCGTCGCACGCGTTTTCCTGAAAAAGGGTTCGGGCCAAATCGTGGTCAACGGTAAAGCGATCGAAAACTTCTTCGGTCGTGCAACCTCCATCATGATTTGCAAGCAGCCATTGCTGCTCACCAACCACGCAGAGACCTTTGACATCATGGTCAATGTGGCCGGTGGCGGCGAATCGGGCCAGGCTGGCGCGACGCGCCATGGCATTACCCGCGCGCTGATCGATTACGATGCGACGCTCAAGCCTATGCTCAGCCAGGCCGGTTTCGTGACGCGTGACGCGCGCGAAGTCGAACGTAAGAAGGTCGGCTTCCACGGCGCACGCCGTCGTAAGCAGTTCTCTAAGCGTTAAACCCCGATTGGGTCTGCCACAAAGGCCGCCCATGGGCGGTCTTTGTGTTTGTGGGAGGTCAACAGGTTGCGATTCAGATTATTACGACGCAGGCTTACCGTCAGTGCCCCGCGCATGGCAGTGCGCAGCTCCATGCCCTGGCCGCTGCGTTGGGCGGTGGCGGCGATCATGCTGGGGTTTTGTGGCGCCATTGCCCTGTGGGCCTTTCAATTCGGCCGGGACATTGCCGGTTTGGAAAATGGCGGCCAAGCCCAATTACAGCAGCTGCGCGCGCAAATTGATGCACTCAAGGCAGAAATGGATACGGCGCGCGAGCAGCGCGACCAGGCCCAGTCCATTGCCAACACCGCAGGCACTTTAGTCGCGGCGGAAAAAGCCTCTAGTGAACAGGTAAATTCTCGGATTAAGCAATTGGAGGCGGAGAACCGGCGCCTGCGCGATGACCTGGGTTTTTTCGAGAAATTAATCCCGGCTGACTCCGCCGACGCCGTCGCCATCCGCGGCTTGCAGGCGGAGAGCTTTGACAATGGCAAAATCCGCTGGCAGGTGCTGGTGATTCAGAGCAAGAAGAATGCACCTGAGCTGGTCGGACGGCTGGAGATCATGCTAAGTGGGGTATCCAATGGAAAAGCGTGGAGCGGATCCTTGGCGACCATGCCGCTGAAGATCACGCAATATGGCCGCCTGGAGGGCGTTTTGGATGTCCCGGCGCAAGTCAGCGTCAAAGGCCTAACGGCCAAAGTGATGGACGGTGCGACGGTGCGCGCCAGCCAAACCATCAAACTGTAATGCCCGCTAAAAGCGTAGTCACGCGGTAAGGAGCCCCATGTTTAACAAGAAAAAGCAGCCCCCCCTAAAAAGCCTGGTTGCCAAGGGCGCACGGGTCGTAGGCGATATCTTTTTCAGTGATGGCATCCGTATTGAATGCGAGATCGCGGGCAATGTCACCGCCATCGACCACCAGGCGAGCATATTGGTCGTTGCGGAATCGGCCAGCATCGTGGGCAATATCACCGCCGATCACATCATCATCAATGGCTCCATTAAAGGCGCGGTTAGTGCGCGATTAATGCTGGAATTGCAACCCAATGCGCGTATCGAAGGTGATGTGGCCTATGGCGCCCTTGAAATGCACCAAGGCGCGTTGATTGCGGGCCGCCTTACGCCCATCCTGAGCGGCGATGAAAAAGCCCCACTGGCGACCGAGCCAAATCTTGCTTAATTTCATTTCCGAGTGAAATACTGTACTATTGCCTTATAACTTTTTATTCGTCATGGATTCTTTATGAACGCAGTCGCCCAAGCCCTTCCTACAGAGATGCCCGCTCCGATTCTGTTTACCGACAGCGCCGCCGCCAAAGTCGCAGATCTGATCGCGGAAGAGGGCAACCCCGACTTGAAATTGCGCGTGTTTGTCCAAGGCGGCGGCTGCTCTGGCTTCCAATACGGTTTTACTTTCGACGAAATCACCAATGAAGATGACACGACCATGTCCAAAAATGGCGTATCCCTGCTGATCGACGCGATGAGCTACCAGTATTTGGTCGGTGCGGAAATTGACTACAAAGAAGACCTGCAAGGCGCCCAGTTCGTCATCAAAAACCCCAACGCCACCACCACTTGCGGCTGCGGCTCATCCTTCTCGGCCTAATTAGCCATCCCGCTGCCGGACTTAGGCCCGGTAAATAGCACCCAATATCCGCGCGCCCCGCGCCCCGGTTACGCTGGGCAAACTAGCTGGGTTGGCACGCAGTGCTTGCTGCGCCAACCACGCAAAAGCCAGCGCTTCCACATCTTGCGGCGCAACGCCCAACACTTGCGTCGTACTCAAGGTCACCGCAGGCAGCAACTTTTGCAAACGCTGCATCAAAAACTGATTTCGTGCACCGCCGCCGCACACCAACCATCTCGCACAGGGGCCGGGCGCCCATTGCGCGCTAGCCGCACAGGCCTGGGCCGTCAATTCGGTCAAGGTGGTTTGCACGTCTACTGGCTCTATCGCCGCAAACATCCGCAGTTTGCCCTCGAGCCAAGGTCGGTTGAACCTATCGCGCCCAGTACTTTTAGGCGGTTTTTGTGCGAAAAACGCTTCGTCCAGCAAGGCTGCCAGCAAGCCCGCATGCAATTGTCCCTGGGCGGCCCATTGGCCCTGCGCGTCGTAGCGTGCGCCTGTGTGCTGCTCACACCACGCATCCATGAGTGCATTGCCGGGGCCGCAGTCAAAACCCAGTAAGCCCGAGCCCTTACCAGCCTCAGATTGCGCGGGTAAGAAAGTAAGGTTCGAAATTCCCCCAATATTGAGTACCGCTCGCCCCTCTATGGGGTCGCCAAATACGGCCTGATGGAAAGGGGGCACCAGAGGGGCACCCTGGCCTCCCGCGGCTAAGTCACGGCTGCGAAAGTCGGCCACTACGTCTATGCCGGTGCGTTCGGCCAATAAGGCAGGCTGGTTGAGTTGGATGGTGTAGCCGATTCCATCATAGGCCCCGGGCTGATGCCGTACCGTCTGACCATGGGCGCCAATCGCCTGGACTTGGTGCGCAGATACCTGCGCTGCGCGTAGGAGCTGTTCTACGAGTTGGGCATATAGGCCAACCAGGGCATTGGCAGCCAAGGCGGCACGATGGATTTCGTTGGGTCCAGGGGTATTGAGTGCCAGCAGTTCCAGGCGCAAGGCAGCTGGCATATCCATGCTGCTACGCGCAACAACCGTGCTTGCGAAGGGCGCGTCACCCAACTGGGCCAACACACCGTCCACGCCGTCGAGCGAGGTGCCCGACATCAAACCAATATACAGGCCGGGCATGCGCTGCGGCTGCCCGCCTTACTGGACGTTGCCGATGTGCACTTGCGCGGCCGCCATCAGATGCTGGTGCGCCAGCTCTGCCACACGGTCAAATGCAGGCCGCAATGCAGCAGTGACTGGGGTTGCCTCGGCTTGACGCGCTACCGTCATCGGGTCTTTGTGCACGCCGTTGACACGGAACTCAAAATGCAGATGCGGGCCGGTAGCCCAACCGGTGGCTCCGACCAAGCCAAGGTTGTCCCCTTGCTGTACGCGCTGACCGCTGCGGACATTGATGCGGCTCAGGTGGGCATACACCGTCGAAGTATTACCGCCGTGCTTGACCATTACCACGTTGCCGTACCCACCTTTCACACCGGAAAATTCCACTGTGCCATCAGCTACGGTGCGCACCGGGGTGCCAGTTGCCGCGCCGTAATCCACGCCCAGATGCGCGCGCCAGGTCTGCAAAATCGGGTGGAATCGCATCGCGAACCCGCTGGTAACGCGCGAGAAAGCAACCGGCGAGGCTAAGAATGCACGGTGCAAACTCTCACCACGCAGGTTGTAGTAAGCGCCCTTTGCCGTCGCCTGGCTGTTGGGGTCCGATTGCGGGTTCGCAAACCACACGGCTTGGAAGGATTTGCCTGCACTGACAAATTCGGTACTCAGCACGCGCCCTGCACCCAAAGGCTCGCCATCGCCTTCGAGGGTTTCATAGACGACCACAAAGCGGTCGCCTTTGTGCACGCGATGGAAATCGATGTCACCCGAAAAAATCTCTGCCATCTGCACGGACACGCTATCGGGAATTCGCGCTTCGTCGGTGGCGGCGAACAAGGAACTCTGAATCGTGCCGCTGGCCATACGGGTGCTCGCAGTCAGCGGCAGCGTTTCCATGGTTGATTTCCATGCGCCAGCCGGGCCACGCACGCTCAGGCGGTTGAAGGTGCCGTCTTCTTCCGGGCTCCAGCGGGCGGTCAGGGAAACCAGGTGGCCGCGTTCATCAACCACGGCCTGAACATTGCGGCCGGCGCGGCCCAGTAGGTTTTTCTGGGCGTTGCGATCTGCGCGTAAAAAGGCGGAGGCCGCTGGGTCGCTTACTCCCAAGCGGCGCAAGAGGCTATCGGCGGTATCGGTGCTGCGGCTCACATCGCTGCGGTACAAAAGCATAGCCTGTGCCGCCAGCAAATCGCGCTGCGGCTCTATCGCCAGCGGCTGCACTACTTCTACGACGGTACGGACGGTCAGTTGTGTGTCGTCAGGGGCCAAAGTGACCAGCGCATAGCTGCCCCCGGTTGCACCGACGAGCAACAGGGCAAGACCCGACAGGAATCGGCCTGGGTGACGGCCAATAGCCTGCGCCACATCCAAGGCCGCCTTCTGGGCTAAATGGAACAAATCAGTGAGCAATCGCAACCTCTTGTGCAAGTGCACCCGCACAACCGCGACGCACTTAGGGGCGAAAGCGAGGACTAAAATGTCTTTTTCCCGCCAGCGCCCGAATAATTAACGAGGGGCTGAGTATATCGGGCTGAACTTACGGCCACTCTGATCTATATGCACCCAGTCCAGCCCACCTCCGTCCCCGCCACTTTACCCATCTCGGATCGCGTCAGCGAAGCCCTGGCCGTCACCCTGCGGGGCTGCGAAGAGCTGATTCCCCAGGAAGACTGGGTGAAAAAGTTGGTTCGCTCTGAAGCGACCAATACCCCGCTGCGCATCAAACTGGGGCTTGACCCGACGGCACCTGACATCCACGTCGGCCATACCGTGGTGCTCAACAAGATGCGCCAGCTGCAAGACCTGGGACACCAAGTGATTTTCCTGATCGGCGACTTCACCACCATGATTGGCGACCCGTCGGGCCGCAACAGCACCCGCCCGCCGCTGACCCGCGAGCAGATCGAGGCCAACGCCCAAACCTATTACAAGCAAGCCTCGTTGGTGCTGGACCCGGCCAAAACCGAGATCCGCTACAACAGCGAGTGGAGCGATCCGCTGGGAGCGCGCGGCATGATCCAGCTGGCCAGCCGTTATACGGTGGCGCGCATGATGGAGCGCAACGACTTTCACGACCGCTTCAAAGGCGGCCAGTCCATCAGCGTGCACGAGTTCCTCTACCCGCTGATGCAGGGCTACGACAGCGTGGCCCTCAAGAGCGACCTGGAGCTGGGTGGTACCGACCAGAAGTTCAACCTGCTGGTCGGCCGCCACCTGCAAGCCGAATACGGCCAAGAGCCCCAGTGCATTCTGACTATGCCGCTGCTCGAAGGCCTGGATGGCGTGGACAAAATGTCCAAGAGCAAGAACAACTACATCGGCATTTCCGAGGACGCCAACACCATGTTTGCCAAGGTGCTGAGCATCTCGGACGTGCTGATGTGGCGCTGGTACACGCTGTTGAGCTTCCAAAGCGAGGCACAAATCGCCGCACTCAAGGCCGAAGTGGACGGCGGGCGCAACCCCAAAGACGCCAAAGTGGCACTGGCCAAAGAAATTACCGCCCGCTTTCACTCGGCGGCAGCCGCCGATGCGGCCGAGCAAGACTTCATCAACCGCAGCCAGGGCGGGATTCCCGACCAGATAGAGGAGCGCCAATTGGCTTTAGTGGACGGCGCGCCCTGGGGCATTGCAGCCTTGCTTAAAGCTACCGGATTGGCTGCGTCGAGTGGCGAGGGTAACCGCCTGATCGACGGTGGCGGCGTGCGCGTAGATAGCAACGTGGTCAGCGACAAAGGCCTGAAACTGAGCGCGGGCAGCTATGTGCTGCAAGTGGGCAAGCGCAAATTTATGCGCGTCACCCTGGCCTGAGCCCGCATGCTCGCGCTGATCCAGCGGGTGCGGCGCGCCAGCGTCACCATTGACGGCGCAGTCGTGGGCGCCATCGGCCAAGGCCTTTTGGTGCTTGTCTGCGCCGAGCAAGGCGATACCCAAGCGCAGGCCGATAAGTTATTAGCCAAAATTTTGAAGCTGCGCATCTTCAGCGACACCCAAGGCAAGATGAACCGCTGCGTGCAAGACCTGGACGGCGCTGGGCAGCATGGCGGCTTGCTGGTCGTGAGCCAATTCACTCTGGCGGCCGACACCTCGGGCGGCAACCGCCCCAGCTTCACGCAGGCCGCAGCCCCAGACTTGGGACGCGCGCTGTACGACTATTTTGTGCAGCAAGCGTGGGGCGCACATAGCGAGGTGGCCACCGGCGTGTTTGCCGCAGACATGCAAGTCGAGCTGGTGAATGATGGGCCGATAACGATTCCGATACGGGTGGTGCCGGCGGTCGGAGGTTGATATTTATGTTGGGGCATCCACCTAGCTTCGCTTTATCCGCCGCCTCAGCCCCGCATTGGCTAAGGCCATCATGATCAGGCGCTAAGCCTTATGCCCTATCTGCCTTCCATCTTGCGGCCCTTGTTTGAACGGGCCGAAACCGCGCTTTTACGCCACGGCACAGAGCCGAAAACCATTCTTTTTCTTGCGGTTTTTTCTGTTTTAGATGGGTTTCTTCCCATGTTGCCCGCAGAAATATTTGTGCTTGCCTTGTGTATTCTCCAGCCGAAAAAAGGAAAAATCATTGTGCTGGTGTTCGCAGTGGCTTCGGCAATAAGTGCTTTTTTGTTGGCCTTGGCGTTGGGTACCTTGACGACGTCCGCCGAAACGCTGAGCCAGCAGCTTCTTGGCGCACAAGGGCCTCAGGCTTTGGCCATAGTGCGCAGTTGGGGGCCTGTCAGCATGGTGTTTTTTTCTGTCTTCCCAGACTCTCCGCGTTCCTCCATCGCGCTACTGGCCTTAAGCGGTGTAGCGCCCGCGTCGATCGGTGGGATGGTCTGCATTGGCAAACTAATGCTCTACGCTGGCTTGTTGGCTTTGATTGATTACTTGCCCTCGAGGGTGGGCCGATGGCGTGGTTCCGGGCCATTCTGGCGCAAATGGTTGCAAGGCCGCGCTAGCCGCTTTGTTGCCTACTGCCGTCGCATCCGCTGGCTGGCGCGTCACCCAGAGCAACGCTTTTCAATAGCAAAAGGCGTTTCTTGATACCAAGCGCATCATTTGTTTCGTTATTGTTTCCATGGCCTGGGCTTCCAGTTTTGCCAATCCCATGCAGGTGATCACCAAGCGGGCACTCTTAGCGGTCAGCGCCTAGGCTGACAGCCCTTCATACGGATTCTCAAACCCCAAGCGCGCCATGATCTCGGTCTCGCGCAGTTCCATCACCCGCGCGTCTTCATCGAGTTCGTGGTCCCAGCCTTGGGCGTGCAGGGTGCCGTGGACGATGAGGTGGGCGTAGTGGGCTTGTAGGGTTTTACCCTGGTCTTTGGCTTCCTTTGCCACCACGGGCGCACAGAGCACCAGATCGGCGGTGACAACGGGTTCTAGCGTGTAGTCGAAGGTCAGGATATTGGTGGCATATTTTTTTTTGCGGTAGTCGCGGTTGAGCGCCTGGCCCTCAGTCGCGTCGACGATGCGCACCGTGATTTGCGCTTCGCTGGCCAGGGCGTGGCGCAGCCAGCGGGCCACCTTGTGGCGCGGCAAGGCAGCCCGGTGGAGTTCGGCGTCAGGTAGTTTTCCGAATTGAAGAGACAGGGTCAGGGCATGCAGCATGGGCGAGTCCACATTCAAAGAGCGGGTTTACAGCGTGGTTTTGCTGCGCGGCGCCCGGGCCTTGGGTAAGCCGGTGCGGAGCGGGGCCACTTCATGCGCGGGCAGCGTGGGCGCGCTGCCTAGCGCCTGGGCGAGCTCCTCCTGCGCGCGGGCCGCGTCGTAAGCGTCCACGATGCGCGCGACCAGTGGGTGGCGCACGATGTCCGCACTGGTAAGACGCGTGATGGCAATGCCCTCAACCCTACGCAGCGTCCGCTCGGCGTCTATCAAGCCGCTGAGCTGCGCCTTGGGCAAGTCGATTTGGCTGACATCTCCCGTAATTACAGCCTTGGTGCCAAAACCCACACGGGTCAGGAACATCTTCATTTGCTCAGGCGTGGTGTTTTGGGCTTCGTCCAAAATCACAAAGGCATTGTTTAGCGTGCGGCCGCGCATAAAGGCCAGCGGTGCGATTTCCAAGGCCTGGCGCTCGAAGGCTTTTTGTACTTGCTCAAAACCCATCAAGTCATAGAGCGCGTCATAGAGCGGGCGCAAGTACGGGTCCACTTTTTGGTTCAGGTCGCCGGGCAGAAAGCCCAATCGCTCACCCGCTTCCACCGCCGGGCGGGTGAGCACAATGCGCTGCACCGCGCTACGGTGCAAAGCGTCCACGGCAGCGGCCACCGCCAAATAGGTTTTGCCAGTGCCCGCCGGGCCGATGCCAATGGTGATGTCGTATTGCGCGATATTGTCCAGATATAGCGCCTGGTTCACGCTGCGCGGCTTGAGGTCCGCGCGGCGGGTGGACAAACTGGGGCCGTCGGCTACATCGGGCGTACCGTCACCGGCCAGCATCAGTTGCACCACTTCATCAGGGATGGGCTTGGCCGCCATTTCATACAAGGCTTGCAGCATCTCCATGGCGCGCTGGGCTTTGACTTTGGGGCCGTCCACCTTGAATTGCTCGTGCCGGTGCGCAATGCGTACTTCCAGCGCCGCCTCGATGCTGCGCAAATGCGTGTCGGTAGGGCCGCACAAATGGCCCAAGCGGGTATTGTTAGGAGGCGAAAAAATGTGTCTGAGAATCAAGCTGATAATTCCGTGTCAGGGGTTGCGCCATCGCGCAAGGCCGCGAAGCACCACCCCGATGATAGGCACTTACACAAAAGGCTCCCGATGATTGGCAAGCTCACAGGCATTCTTAGCGACAAAAACCCGCCTCAGGTGGTGGTGGACTGTGGGGGTGTGGGCTATGAGGTGCAAGTGCCCATGAGCACGTTTTACAACCTGCCAGCTACCGGCGAAAAAGTGAGCCTGCTGACACACTTTGTGGTGCGCGAGGACGCGCAAATTTTGTACGGCTTTGGCTCGCAAGCGGAGCGCTCGGCCTTTCGTGAGCTGGTCAAAATTTCCGGTGTGGGGCCGCGTACTGCACTTTCCGTACTTTCTGGGATGGCCGTGGGCGAGTTGGCCCAAGCGATCACCCTGCAAGAGGCCGGGCGCTTGACCAAGGTACCGGGGATCGGCAAAAAAACTGCGGAGCGCCTGCTGCTCGAACTCAAAGGCAAGCTGGGTGCCGACATTGGCATGCCATCGGGCGCGGGTAACGAGGCGCAGTCCGACATCTTGCAAGCGCTGCTGGCGCTGGGTTACAACGACAAAGAGGCCGCGCTTGCGCTCAAGGCATTGCCCGCCGATGTGGGGGTGAGCGAGGGGATTAAATTGGCGCTCAAGGCATTGGCGCGCTAAGCCTGCCGACATTAAAAAATCCCCACAGGACTCGCATCCTGCGGGGATTTTGTTTGTGTGGCAGCGCAGCCCTTGCAGGCCGCGCCAGACCAGCTTGGGATTACATGCCCATGCCGCCCATTCCACCCATGCCGCCCATATCGCCGCCGCCCATGCCGCCCATAGGAGCGTCGTCTTTCGGGGCTTCAGCAATCATGGCTTCGGTAGTCAGCATCAGGCCGGCCACAGACGCTGCATTTTGCAAGGCCGTGCGGGTCACTTTCGTGGGGTCCAGGATACCCATTTCGATCATGTCACCATAGGTGTCATTGGCGGCGTTGAAGCCGTAGTTGCCTTTACCGGCCAACACTGCGTTGACAACCACGGAAGGCTCGCCACCGGCGTTGTAGACGATTTCGCGCAGGGGGGACTCAACGGCCTTGAGCACCAGCTTGATACCGGCTTCTTGGTCGGCGTTGTCGCCCTTGATAGCACCAGCCGCTTGGCGGGCGCGCAGCAGCGCCACACCACCACCAGCCACGATGCCTTCTTCCACTGCAGCGCGGGTCGCGTGCAGGGCGTCTTCTACGCGGGCTTTTTTCTCTTTCATTTCGACTTCGGTGGCAGCGCCAACCTTGATCACGGCAACACCGCCAGCCAACTTGGCCACGCGCTCTTGCAGTTTTTCGCGGTCGTAGTCGCTGGTGGCTTCTTCGATTTGCACGCGGATTTGCTTCACGCGTGACTCGATGTCGCCAGCAGCGCCAGCACCGTCGATGATGATGGTGTTTTCTTTGCCCACTTCGATGCGCTTGGCAGAGCCCAGATCAGCCAGAGTGACTTTTTCCAGGGTCAGGCCGATTTCTTCAGCGATAACTTTGCCACCGGTCAGGATGGCGATGTCTTCCAGCATGGCTTTGCGGCGGTCACCAAAGCCAGGGGCTTTGACGGCGACCACTTTCAAGATGCCGCGAATGGTGTTGACCACCAAAGTGGCCAGGGCTTCGCCTTCGACGTCTTCGGCAATGATCAAGAGCGGACGGCCGGCTTTGGCCACTTGCTCCAGCGTGGGCAGCAGGTCGCGGATGTTGCTGATTTTCTTGTCGTACAAGAGCACGAATGGGTTGTCCAGCAAAGCGGCTTGCTTTTCAGGGTTGTTGATGAAGTAGGGCGACAAGTAGCCGCGGTCAAACTGCATGCCTTCGACGATGTCGAGTTCGTTGTCCAGCGATTTGCCGTCTTCCACGGTGATCACGCCTTCTTTGCCCACTTTGTCCATGGCCTTGGCGATGATGTCGCCAATGCTGGAATCGCTGTTAGCCGAGATGGAACCGACTTGGGCGATTTCTTTGGTGGTGGTGGTGGCTTTGGAGGCTTTTTGCAGCTCGGCGATCAAAGCGGTGACTGCCTTGTCGATACCGCGCTTCAAGTCCATGGGGTTCATGCCGGCGGCCACGTATTTCATGCCTTCGCGCACAATGGCTTGGGCCAACACGGTAGCGGTGGTGGTGCCGTCGCCCGCGTTGTCAGACGTCTTGGAAGCGACTTCCTTGACCATCTGCGCGCCCATGTTTTGCAGTTTGTCTTTGAGTTCGATTTCCTTGGCCACGGACACGCCGTCCTTGGTCACGGTGGGGGCGCCGAAAGAGCGCTCCAGCACCACGTTACGGCCTTTAGGGCCCAGGGTTACTTTGACTGCGTTGGCCAGGATGTTCACACCCTCGACCATGCGTGCGCGGGCTTCGCCGCCGAAAATTACGTCTTTTGCTGCCATGTTAGGACTCCAAAAATATCAATTAAAAAAAACTTTGTTGGGGACAAATTGCGTCGCGAGCGGACGTCAGGCTAGGCGCACCGCGCGCAGCCACCGGAACGTACTTTTTGTACGTGAGGATGGCGAGCACGGAGCAACGACGCATGGCGTTCGCGCAGTAGCAATTACTTCTCAACCACTGCGAACAAATCGTCTTCTTTCATAACGAGCAGCTCGTCGCCATCGACCTTGACGGTCTGGCCGCTGTACTTGCCAAACAAGACGCGGTCGCCGACCTTGACGGTCAGGGCGGCCAACTCGCCTTTGTCATTGCGCTTGCCTGGGCCGACGGCCAGGACTTCGCCCTGATCGGGCTTTTCAGCGGCGTTGTCGGGGATGACGATGCCGGAGGCGGTTTTGGTTTCGCTTTCGACGCGCTTAACAATCACGCGGTCTGCCAATGGGCGCAGTTTCATAAAGAATCTCCTAGGTTTAGAAACGACTATTGAAAAATCAGGCAGTCCGCCTTTGGCGCCAAAGGGGACTGCAACAGATAGGTGGGGCGGTTTTGTTAGCACTCAACCCCAACGAGTGCTAATGATAGCGGGTTTTCCCGAGTTTTCAAAGTAGCGGAAGGCGGCCAAGCGCATGAAAACGCCTTTGCCGGGCTGAAAACCAAGCTAAGCGCCCTCAAATCCAGCCGCCGGCTTGCCACTCCTTTTTGGCATAGCCGTAATACAAAGGCGCGGCCACCAGGCCGGGCAGGCCAAACAGGGCTTCGCCGATAAACATCACCGCCAGTAGCTCCCAGGACGCGGTATTGGTGTGTTTGCCCAGGATGCGGGCATTGATGGCGTACTCGGCTTTGTGGATCACCACCAAAAACACCAGGCAAGCGATGCCCACCCCGACTGACACCGACAAACCCGCCAGGGTGAGCATGGCGTTGCACAGCAGGTTGCCGACAATGGGAATCAGCCCGCAAAAGAAGGTGAGCGTGACCAGCGACCCGATGTAGGGCACATGCGCTCCAGCCAGCGGCAGCGCAATCAACAAAAGCGCGGCGGTGCAACTGGCGTTGAACACTGCAATCCAAAACTGCGCCACCACCACCTGGCCGAAGGCGGCAATAAACAGCCGCCCGCGCGCGCGCATTTGCAAGCGCAGCGGCGCGCTAGTGGGCGCCACCGTGCCCGCCGCCATTAATGCGCCAACTACTAGCCCCACATAAACTAGCAGCAGCCCGTGCAAGGCCTGGGTACCCGCCCCTGCCAGCACACTGGCTTTGGACTTGAGCATGTCGGCCAGCCACAGCTGCACATCCATCAGTTCCTCGGGCAGGTAGAGCGCCCAATCGGGCGGTATTTTTTTGCGAATTTCCAAAACGGTCTGCGCCAGAAATTGCAGCAAGGCCTGGTATTGGCCTATGGCGCCCAGCGCCAGCGCTTTGGCATTGAGCAAGGCCAGCACCAAGGCCATCAGGGGCAGCACGATAACCACCGCCGCCGCGAAAGCCCCGTTGGGGCCGTAGCGCCAGCGTTGGCCCAGCCGGACTATGGCTTTGGCCGCCAGAAAGCCTAGACAGGCGCCTAACAAACCCGGCAGCAGTGCAAAGTACAGCATGCCCAGCGCGAGCAAAAGGGCAAACCATAAGCTATAGCGACGCGCCAGTGCAGTGTCCTGCGGCCCTGCAGGCAGCGGGGCCTCATTCGATTTTTTAGTCATAGATCAGTCCTACCTGCGCTATGGGCGCACAAGGAACAGTATGAGGAGCCGTAGATTCGTTTTATTTGTCATGGCGCAGTACCGCTTCGCAGACGGCGGGCAAAGCGCAGCAAGACCAGCACCAACACCAGCGCCAGCACATATTGCGGCTGCCGGCTTTCCTCGTAATCTAGGGGCGCGTCCAGCATGTGGTAGAGCGTGAGCGCCAGCACAGCAGCCAAGATGCGCATGGGCCAGCCTGTGGGCGCGGTGGCGCCAGGACCCAGCCGCTGCAAAAGCAAGTGTCCGATGGCCGCAGCCCACACTCCCAAGCAGGCGCCCACCGCCACATCCCCCGGCCAATGCGCGCCCAGCGCCATGCGCGATAAGCCCACCAGCGCCGCTAGCAGCCACAGCCAAGCAAAGCGCCGACGTCGCTCGCCATCGATCGCAAAATAAATACTGCCCGCCACGGCAAAAGCTGTCAGCGTGTGGCCTGAAGGCATGGAGGCCAGTTCCATGGGCTCACCTACGATGCGGATTTGTGTGTGCTCTATCAACCCTGCCGGACGCGGGCTGAACAACCATTCCTTACCGATGCGCACCATGACCACGGCCACCGGCGCAGCACACAACCAAGCCCACATGAGGCGCGGCGCGAATAGCAGTAAGGGCGAGGTCAATGCCAGCACGCCCCAGGCATTACCCCCCAAAGAAATCGCAGCCCATGCCACCGCAGGCACGTCGGCGCAGGCCTGGTTGATAGCCAGAAACAAGCTTGGCTCCCACCAATGCAACCACAAGGGCGCAGCAACCACTAGCAGAATCAAGGGTAGCCACCAACGCGCGCTCATGGGCCGGGCGTCCGGTTGCGCGGTTGTGGATCGCCGGCCCAGCCCTGGCAGGCATAAAACCGAAAGCGCGCTACCGGTGCGCCGCCGTGGCGGGTATCCAAGGTATCGAGCAATTGGCAATTGGCGAAGCCATGCGGCCCTAGCGGCGTCTCAAAGGCCAGCAAAGAGTTGTCTACCAGCAGGGTACTTGCCCCCACGGGTAAGGCACCGGCCCATATGGAAAACTGGCTCAAGCCCGCATCAAGCACATGCACCGGAACGGGCCGGACATACCAGCCCAGTCGACTGGCCAGCGTCCAGTTCTGCACCGACACACTGGACAGACCCTGCGCCTGCGCCAGGCTGCTAGCGCGCGCACCAGCCTGATCCCAGCCATACAGTTCGGCAAAAGGGTTGGCGCCTACTGCCGTGTTGTCCCAAGTGCGGGGAAACAGCGGCGCACCGGCGGACAACATGAACCACAGCAAGGCGGCGCAGCCCAGACCTTGCAAAAACACCAGCACCGCCAAAACGCGGGCGCGCACGCGCTGGCGCCTGCGGTCACCATGGCCATAGCGGTAGCGGGCCAGCGCCACACCAGCAAACGGGGCCAGCGCCACCCAGGCCGGTGCCGTCCAGTGTGGCAAGCTGCTACCCCCGCCAGCCAGATAGGCCAGCACCAGCCAAGGCAGCGCGAAAAATAGGCGTAGCGCGCCGTGCTTGCTATGCCCCGACAAACCCCAGAGCAGCAAAGGCCCGAAGGCCAGCATCTGGACGAGCGCAAAGCGCGCCACCTCAGCCACATGCCAGCCGCTGCCCGCGCCATGCTGGACTTGATACCTGAAAGACACCCAATCATGTTGCGCATTCCACACCAGCACTGGCGAGACCATGATCAAGGCCAGCAGCACGGCCAGCCAAGCCCAAGGAGAACGCAAGACGCGCCAACCGTGGGCGGACAAAAGGCAAAGGCCAGAGGCCAAGGCCATCAAAATTGCGGTGTATTTGCTCAAGCCTGCCAGCCCCAACAAACCGCCCCATGCAAGCCAAGCGCCTCCGTGCGAAAGGCCGTCAGACCGCATCAGGCGCAGGGTTTGCCCCATCAATAAGATGGTGAAAAACATCAACAAGGTATC
>Ga0209358_10000249_pt1 | contig 48725 bp, 49 predicted proteins | sample LauGreFa1BDMLBSN_2_FD_187574 | JGI IMG/M metagenome (GOLD analysis project Ga0209358, IMG submission 187574) | Freshwater lake microbial communities from Lake Michigan, USA - Fa13.BD.MLB.SN (SPAdes) (version 2) | ecosystem: Environmental > Aquatic > Freshwater > Lake | place: Lake Michigan, USA... | reverse complement strand
GTAAGCGATAAAAGAATTAAGAAGCCCGTAAAGCCAGCAACCCCAGCGATATTAGAACTGGTGACCACGGCTTGATCACGGTGCAGCATAGACCAAAGCGATAGCAAGGCCATTAGGAAGAACCAACCGGAACTAATTCCCAATGCGATGAAGTTGACCATGGTGGTTGGATGTGCCCATTCCTGTATAAAACGAATGCACTGATAGATCATCGCGGTACAGACCCAAAGAGCAAGTGAGGCAATACACAAAACAAGCCATAACCAATTGGGAACCCGGTCTTGCCATGAGAAGTAATAGGCTAATGCCGTGAGTGCAATAAAAGCTGGGAGCACTAAAACCTCACGCGATAACCATGAGGTTCGCCACATCATGATGGCACGCCAAGCACGTTCAGGATGCCCCAAATGAAAGGTGGAAGCAAGTAATCCGCCAATTAGTAAAGCCAAGATCAAGGGGAATAGATAAATGTTTAAGAGCTCACTTGGTAATTGCTCAGAACCTGAGTTGAGCACAGCAAGGCTAACAATAGCCCCCTGAGCCATCCCCGCCATACTTGTAAAAAGAATTAAGGAGAAGGTCGGATGCATTAGTTTTCTGCTTTCACGGCCGCAATGGTCTCAGTAATGGAGCGCGGTAAATAATGATTGGCTGGTTTGGTCTCCCACTCTGGCATCAGTTCATAGCCACCACGCTCTGCAATGGCTTTGCTCGCATCGGAGAGTGGATCATGCACATCTCCAAAGATACGTGCACTGGTAGGGCAGGCTAAAACGCAAGCAGGCTTACGCTCTGACTCGGGCAGGGTCTCACTATAAATACGATCAACACATAAAGTGCACTTGGTCATGACCTGACGTTCTTCATCAAGTTCACGTGCGCCATAGGGACAAGCCCAAGCACAGTATTTACAACCAATACACTTGTCGTAATCGACCAAAACTATGCCATCTTCTTTGCGTTTATAGCTCGCACCTGTTGGGCATACCGGAACACAGGGCGGATCTTCACAATGCAAGCAGGATTTAGGGAAGTGCACCGTATCCATCTTGGGAAAAACGCCTGCTTCAAAAGTTTGCACACGATTAAAGAAAGTACCGCTTGGATTTGCACCGTAAGAGTCTTGGTCGGTCATGGGACCGGCAGAGCCTTGCGTGTTCCACTCTTTGCAGGAGGTTACACAAGCATGGCAGCCAACGCAGACATTGAGATCAATGACCAGAGCGAGTTGTTTGCTAGATTGAGTAGAGGCTGGCATATTATTTTCCATGAATCATTCCAGGTACTAAGGCAGTGCGTGCTTTTGGCCAGGTATCGGGCTCTTCATGAACACCCACAGGGCTCAACTTAACGCGTACGTCATACCAACCTGCTTGCCCGGTAATAGGATCCGAATTGCTCACACGAAATGTGCCAGCGCTATCAGCCAGAGGAATCTCCTCGGTAATAAGGTGATTGAGTAAGAATCCTTTTTTAGACTCATCAGCGTTCGGATCAAGATGCCAGGCAGACTCTGCTTTACCAATCGCATTCCAGGTCCAGACGGTACCAGGGTCAACTGCCTCAGTATGGCGAGCCATGCAACGCACCTTACCCCATTGCGACTCGACCCAAATCCAAGCACCATCTTCAATACCATGATCCACTGCGGTCTTAGTATTGATGTGCAAATAGTTATGACTATGAATCTGTCGTAACCATGCGTTTTGTGAGTCCCACGAGTGATACATCGCCATCGGTCTTTGTGTAATCGCGTTAATCGAAAACTCATTGAGATCCGTGACCGCATCCTCAAGGGGTGGATACCAAAAGGGGAGTGGATCAAAGAATTGCACAATGCGATCTTTAAGATGCCCGGGTGGAGTTCTGCCCGGACGCTGGCCCTTAGCTGCTAAACGAAACTGTTGCAAGATGTCTGAGTACACCGCCAAGATAATCGGATCGTTCTTCTGACGTAACGCGTTAGCCTTAGCAAAATCAAGATAGCCTTGATTCCAATTGCGCATGTAGTGATGCTCGGGTGGCATGCTGTAATGAAAGACACAGTTATTGTCTTCATACATCTGCCACTGATTGGGATTAGGCTCCCCCCGAATACTCTTTTCACCTTCTTTACCGCGCCAACCCATTAAGAAACCAATTCCGGAGTCGGGTGCAGTCTGGAAATTAGTAATGAAGTCAGGATAGTCCTTAAACTTGCGCTGGCCTTCTGCAGTTGTAAATGCTGGGAACTTAAGTCGCGATGCCAACTCAATCAACACCTCTTGAAACGGTTTGCATTGGCCAGTCGGTGGTAATACTGGAATGCGCACGGAGTCGCAAGGTCCATCAAACTCAGAGATCGGGCGATCGAGCATACTCATTGCATCATGTCGTTCCAGATAAGTAGTATCAGGCAAGACCAGATCGGCAAAAGCTACCATCTCCGATTGGAATGCATCGCAGATCACCAGAAACGGTATCTTGAACTCGCCATTCTCATCTTTGGCGTTGAGATGCTCGCGCACCTCCATGGTGTTCATCGTAGAGTTCCACGACATATTCGCCATGAAGATCATTAGCGTATCGATCGAGTAAGGATCACCCTTAACCGCATTGGTGATTACGTTATGCATCAAACCGTGCGCTGCTAAGGGATGCTCCCAGCTATAGGCTTTATCGATGCGCAGTGGCTGCTCATTGCTATCGAGCGCAAGATCCTCTGGGCGAGTTGGCCAACCAAGGGGCGCTTTACCCAGCGGAGTATTGGGCTTAATGTCTGCCTCCGAAGAGGGTGGTTTGATATTGGGCGGTATCTGTCTTGGGTAGGGAGCTTTATGACGAAAGCCGCCAGGACGATCGATGGTGCCCAACAAGGTCATCAAGACTGCTAAACCGCGTGTGGTCTGAAAACCATTGGAGTGTGCAGACAGGCCGCGCATTGCATGAAAGGCAACGGGTCGACCGGTGACAGTATTGTGTTTTTGTCCAAACGAATCGGTCCATGCGATGGGTAACTCAAAGGCTTGCTGAAATGCGGTATGCGCCATCTCTTTTGCAAGTAAACGAATACGCTCTGCTGATATGGATGTAATCTTCGCTGCCCACTCCGGTGTACATGCCTTAACCTGGCGACGCAGTAACTCAAAAGCAGGGGCAACTCGTTTGCCCTGATGAGGACCAGGGCCCATCACAAACTCGCCACTTAATGCTGGCTTTGCAGTCTGATCAAAACAAGGCTTAGCGCTTTGTGTGTTTTGATCCCACACATATTTATTGTGCGGAATATCGGTATTGATTGGATCGCTATCAGGATCAAATAAGAAGAGTCCTTCTTCAGGACCAGGCTCAAGACAAACTAATTGCGCAGAGTTGGTATAGCGTGACAAGAACTCATGATCAACGGTATTAGCAGCAATTAACTCGTGCATCAAGGCCATAAAGAGGGCGCCATCGGTACCGGGCTTAATGGGTATCCACTCATCGGCAATAGCTGAATAGCCTGTGCGCACAGGATTGATAGAAATGAAACGCCCACCATTACGCTTAAATTTGGATAAAGCAATCTTCATGGGGTTGCTGTGATGATCTTCAGCTGTACCAATCATCACAAATAATTTAGCTTGCTCTAGATCGGGTCCACCAAACTCCCAAAAGCTACCCCCGATGGTGTAGATCATGCCGGCAGCCATATTGACCGAGCAAAAGCCGCCATGGGCTGCATAGTTGGGCGTACCAAACTGGCGTGCAAAGAGACCAGTGAGGGCCTGCATTTGATCGCGACCTGTGAAAAGAGCAAATTTCTTGGGATCAGTCTCGCGGATCTTCGCTAAACGAGTGGCTAGGAGATCAAAGGCCTCTTCCCAGCTAATCTCCTCGAACTCCGATGCGCCTCGATCAGCACCTGCTTTGCGTAAGAGTGGCTTCGTGATCCGGGCAGGGGATTTCTGTTTCATGATGCCAGAGGCACCCTTGGCGCAGATCACGCCTTGATTAAGCGGATGCTCTGGATTGCCATCGATGTAAACCAACTCGCCATCACGCAGATGCGCACGAATACCGCAACGACATGCGCACATATAACAGGTGGTGGTTTTTATTTCCGTAGCAGGTCCAACCTTGGTAATGGGATCGTGGACAGGGTCAGACGAGAAGATTTTGAACATGGTTAAGATGAAATGAAGGTAGAGGAGATTATTCCCTAATTTTTAGCTAAGTGCAGAGCAAGCGCAGTCGAGGCAAGACGCGAGAAGATAGAGTCTGAGCGCGAGGTCAAAATGATTGGGACACTGGCACCCAAAATCACGCCAGCGCACTCGGCACCTCCCAAATAAACCAGTGCCTTATACAGAATATTTCCCACCTGAAGATCAGGTACCAGAATTAAGTCGGGGTCACCCGACACCGAAGACGTAATCCCTTTGGTCTTCGCAGAGACTGCAGAGATAGCATTATCAAAACCAAATGGTCCCTCGATTAGGGCGCCTGGATAAATCGCATCGTGTCGATGCTCTTCTACCAATGCATGTGCATCCGTAGTTGCTGGCATGGCTGGATTAACAACTTCTGTAGCAGCAACAATGGCAACTTTTGCATGTTTAATATCGAGTCGCTCTAAAGCTTCTAGGCTATTGCGCAGAATATGTTTCTTCTGGGCAAGGTCTGGGGCAATATTCACCACGCAATCACTAATACCCAAAAGTTTGGGATATGTTGTGATATCAAATAAGAATAGATGGCTAATACGACTTTGGGTTCGCAGGCCATCGCGACTAACTACGGATGCCATGAGCTCTTCTGTATGCAAAGAGCCCTTCATAAGGGCTCCAAAAACACCTTCCCGAGTAAGCTGAACAGATTTCTTGGCTGCTTCAATCGGATCTGAAGACGTATTGATGATTTCAATACCGGCTAGATTAATCTGCGCATCTTTCGCAAGCTGTTGGATCTTTTCCTCTGGACCAATTAAAACCGGTATGCAGAGTTGATGCGCAACAATATGCGCAACCGTCTCAAGAGCTGGGATACTGAGCGGATAAACCACCCCCAGTTTTGTCTGAGTTTTAACTCCGTCAATCAGTTGTTGTAGATGTGGGTAAGAGGGCTTGATCATACTTAGTGGAGGGTTGCACTGATTTGCTCGGCCGCAAGCAATAGCTTCGGTATGTACTCCATCGCCTGATTTAGGGGCAAGCGCGCGGTAGCGGCATGAATCGCAATCGCTGCAACCACTTCGCCCGACTGATCTTTTACAGGAACAGCAACACATGACACGCCTAAAACGTACTCTTCGTTATCAACCGCATAGCCATTAGCAGCAATCCGATCAAGTTCTGATAGAAGGACGTCGCGATCCACAATCGTACGATGAGTAAATTGCTCAAGGGGTAATGTGTCTACTAATTTAATGCGCTCATCCTTTGGCTTATAGGCCAAGAGTAATTTACCGCTCGCGCTGCAGTGGGGCGGTAAGACCGTACCAGGGGGCAAGTGCAAACGTAATGGCCAATTAGCCTCGACTCGATCCAAGTAAAAAAGCTCTCCTCGACGGAGGATGGCTAAATTGCAGGTTTCTTTTAAATCAGTAACGAGTTTACGCAAGATGCCATGACGAATTGCGGAGACACTGTCGTGACATAAAGTCTCAAGAGCCAAACGGGAAAGGCGCTCCCCTGGTGCGTAGGTTTTTCCACCAGGCTCACGAACCACAAGGCCCGCTTCTTCGAAGATTGCTAATGTACGATGCAAAGATGCCTTGGGCATTTTGGTAATTTGCATCAACTGAGCCAAGCTAGCAGGCTCTCGAAGGCTTGCCAGGGATTCAAGGATTGAGATTCCCCGAAGCATCGAGGAGTTTTCAGAACCGAGGTCTTTCTTTACAACTTCCCCAAACTCTAGGGTATCGATCTCACTCATATCTCAATTAATCCTAATAAATTAATGAATTTGTTCATTTTAGCTGAACATTTCAATAAATATAGCATTATTAGTTAGTATTTATACTAATATGAAACAAGTTGTTCAGTTTAATGAGATGGATTACTATAGCGTAGAGTGCTATTAATATAGTGAGATAAATACAAACCCCATTAAGGAGCTAGCCATGAATCAAATGTCCAATCCAAACCGAATCGTTGTTGAAGGTGTTCAAAAGATGACTCCTTCGGAAGCATTTATTGAGACCTTAGTCTCGCAAGGCGTTACCGATGTATTCGGCATCGTAGGGTCAGCATTTATGGATGCGCTCGATATATTTCCAGCGGCAGGTATTCGGTTTATTCCAGTCGCACATGAACAGGGCGCAGTGCATATGGCCGATGGCTATGCGCGCGTATCGGGACGTCATGGTGTTTGTATTGGTCAGAATGGTCCTGGCGTTACCAATTTTGTCACTGGACTTGCAGCTGCGTATTGGGCCCACTCACCCGTGGTAATGATTACTCCGGAGACCGGCTCGATGACTATGGGCCTCGGTGGATTCCAAGAGACCGAGCAACTGCCCATCTTCTCAAAAATTACTAAATACCAAGCGCATGTGATGAACCCACGCAGAATGGCAGAGCTTACTGCACGTGCGTTTGATCGTGCGCTACTCGAGATGGGCCCAACGCAAGTTAATATTCCACGCGATTTTTTCTATGGCGATATTGAGTGTGAGATTCCGAAGCCAATTCGTGTAAAGCTTGGTGCTGGTAGTGAGAAAGCCTTAGAAGATGCAGCAGATCTATTGGCAAAAGCAAAGTTTCCTGTGATTCTGGCAGGTGGCGGTGTGATTATGTCTGGCGGCACTAAAGAGGCTGTGGCTCTTGCCGAATATTTGCATGCACCAGTAGCAAATAGTTATTTGCATAATGATTCTTTCCCTGCCTCACATCCTTTATGGGTTGGCCCATTAGGCTATCAAGGATCGAAAGCTGCGATGAAGTTAATTGCAAAGGCAGATGTTGTATTGGCTCTGGGTACCCGCCTTGGACCGTTTGGAACCTTGCCACAACATGGTCTTGATTACTGGCCTAAGAATGCCAAGATTATTCAGATTGATGCTGATGGCAAGATGCTTGGTCTAGTGAAGCCAATATCGGTTGGTATTAATGGTGATGCCAAAGAGGCTGCCGCTGCACTCTTGGCTAAATTAAAGACACGTGATGTAGCCTGTATTAAGAATAAGGCGGAGCGTGATACCACTATCAAGGGTGAAAAAAATGCATGGGAGGAAGAACTGACTTCTTGGACTCATGAGAAAGATCCATATTCAATCGATATGATCAAAGACAGCAAAGTAATGCATCCGCGTGAGATGTTGCGCGCCATTGAGAATGCCTTACCAAAGAACTCAATCGTTTCTACCGATATTGGTAATATTTGCTCGGTATCCAATTCATACTTGCGCTTTGATGAACCCAGATCCATGCTTGCCGCTATGAGCTTTGGTAACTGCGGTTATGCCTTTCCAGTAGCAGTGGGCGCCAAGATTGCCTCACCAAATCGTCCTGTCTTTGCCTATGTGGGCGATGGTGCATGGGGTATTAGTCTTAATGAATTATTAACCTGTGCCCGCGAGAAAATTGGTGTTACCGTTATTCTATTTAATAACGGACAGTGGGGCGCTGAGAAGAAGAACCATGTTGATTTCTATTCACGTCGCTATCAAGGGGTTGAGCTTGTTAATCCAAGTTGGGCTGCCGTTGCTAAATCTTTTGGTTGCGAGGGTGTAACTGTGGATAAAGTGGGTGATGTAGGTGCCGCTATACAAACAGCAGTTAAAAATCAGGCGGAAGGTAAAACAACCGTGATTGAGATGATGGTAACCAAGGAACTAGGTGACCCATTCCGTCGCGATGCTTTAAGTAAACCAGTAAGGCATTTAGAGAAATATAAATCGTTTGTATAAATTCTGTTTATAAAATCATATAAGGAGACATATGATGCACGCTATCCACAATAAAAAAGGATTAAAGTTTTTAATTGCAGCAACAACGCTCTGGGCAGGCATGGCGCTTGCCCAGTCTGGAAGTTATCCCAATAAGCCTATTAAGTTCATAGTTCCTTACCCACCAGGCGGTGGTACGGATGTGATTGCGCGCATTGTGCAAGAACCCTTGAGCTCAAATCTAGGACAACAAGTAATTATTGAGAACCGAGGTGGTGCGGGTGGATCGATTGGTAGCGAGGCAGCAGCACGCTCACCTGCAGATGGTTATACCGTTTTATTTACCTTATCATCACACACCATCAATCCTGCAATTTATCCTAAGTTATCTTTCAATACTGAAAAAGATTTTCTGCCAGTGGTCACCATTGCATCCTTGCCACAAATACTGGTTGCTAACCCAGATTTTCCTGCCAAGAATGTCAAAGACGTGATTGATATGGCAAAAGCAAAGCCCGGTACGATTGCCTATGCATCGGTTGGCAATGGATCCCCGGGACATTTAGCGGGTGCCATGATGGCTGGTGCCGCTAATGTGAAGATGACTCACATACCATATCGTGGTGGTGGTCCTGCTGTAACTGATGTGATGGGCGGTCAGGTACCATTACTTTGGGTATCGATACCAGCAGCAGCTAACTTTGTAAAGGCTGGCAAACTAAAAGCCTTGGCTGTTTCTACAACAAAACGTTCTGCCGTATTTCCAGACGTGCCAACCATGATCGAATCTGGCTTTAAAGATTTTGAAGTGGATTCTTGGTATGCCATGTTTGTTCCCGCCAATACACCAAAGGCTGCCGTTGATCGCTTAAATGCCGCTGCTAATAAGGTATTAACCACACCCGAGGTAAAAGAGAAATTACTCAATCAAGGAGCAGAAGCTGTTGGTGGCTCACCGGAGGCACTGGGTAGAGTTGTAAAAGCAGAGCTTGTTAAGTGGGATAAGGTTGTGAAAGAGAATGGCATTAAAGCAGAATAATGAATACCAGTACAGTCTCACCCGTTGTTGATCTAGTCACTCGAGCACGCTCCGCACAGAGGGTGCTCGATTCATATACACAAGATCAGATTGATCTGCTTACCCAAGCTGTTGCCTGGGCAATTTTGGAGCCAAGTCGCAATCGCGAGTTAGCCGAACTTGCTGTTGCCGATACAGGTCTTGGTGATGTGGAGGATAAGGTTAAGAAGAATTACCGCAAAACTTTAGGCCTTGTTCGTGATCTTAATGCTGCAAAAACGGTAGGACTAATTGCCCATAATCCTGAGACAGGTGTTAGTGAATATGCAAGGCCCGTTGGCGTTGTAGCAGCAATTACTCCGTCTACTAATCCAGGCGCAACCCCGATTAATAAAATTCTGAATGCGCTTAAGGGTCGCAACGCGATAATCGTAGCGCCTTCGCCAAAGGGGCAAAGCACCTGTGTGCGATTATTAGAATTTGTCCATGCGCAATTAGAATTACTAGGAGCGCCACGTGATTTAGTCCAATGCTTACCAGCACCGATTACAAAAGAAGCAACGCAAGAACTCATGCGTTTAGCTGATTTAGTGGTGGCAACCGGATCACAGGCCAATATTCGTGCAGCATATACAAGTGGCACCCCTGCATTTGGGGTGGGCGCAGGAAACGTGACTGTCATTATTGATGAACATGCTGATCTTGCCTTAGCAGCACAGAAAATTTTAGTATCCAAGACATTTGATAATGCTACTAGCTGCTCTAGTGAGAATGGCCTTATCTTGATTGACTCTATCTATGATGCTGGAATTAAGGCTCTAGAAGCAGTGGGTGGTGTGATGCTTGATTCTGCTGATAAACAGCGTTTGCAAGAAATTATGTTTCAGAACGGTAAACTCACATCAACTCTGACTGCTCAATCCGCTAACTATATTGCTAATAAAGTTGGTCTTTTACACCCCAAAGCCAAGGATGCTAAGTTCTTTATGGTTGAGGAGACGGGATATGGATCGTCTGCACCATTTTCTGGAGAAAAGCTAAGTCCTGTACTAACTGTGTGGCGTGCTTCTGATTTTAATAAGGCAAAAGGGCTCCTTGCTCATATCTACTCGTATCAAGGGGCGGGGCATTCGGTGGGGCTTCATACAGCAGCAAAGGGAGAGATTATGGAGGATCGTGCGGCGCAATTAGCGCAAGAGCTTCCGGTGGCCCGTGTGATTGTGAACCAAGCTCATGCCATTGCTACCGGCGGTAGTTTTGATAATGGCCTGCCATTCTCCTTATCGATGGGCTGTGGTACCTGGGGTAAAAATAATTTTTCTGAGAACATGAACTACCGCCATTACTTAAATATTTCTAGAGTTGTGCGGGTGATTCCAGAAAAAGTCCCCAGGCTTGAGGATTTACTCGAGACATATTTTCAGCGCTTTCCTAAATAATTTCGGTATTGTCGATTGCATAAGGAAGCGGTTCATCTTCAGCGGGTATTAAATTATTGGGCTCGGCAACAGCCTGATCGGGTCTTGTTATTTGCCCCAGAGCCCAATCTAAGAATTACTTACCAGCAGTTACTGGATGAGGCCCAGCATCTACATGCTTGGTTTGATCAATTAAAGATCAGTGAACACGGCCATATTGGTCTTTTTATGCACAATGGGCGGCAAACGACAGGACTCTTTTTGGGGACTATGGTTGGGGGTCGTGTCATTACACCCTTTAATTTGCTAGCACCGCCTGAGCAGTTGGCGTATTCACTGGACCATAGCGATATTGAAATACTCTTTTATGCCCCCCTAAATAAAGATGCTTTACTAGCCGCATTACCTCATACGAAACGTAAGTTCATGATGGTTGAACTTGATCCAGATGCCGCTGTTGGTCCTTACATGGATACAGCAGCGATAACGCTACCTGAAATTACTGAAAATCATTCGGCATTGTTAATGTATACCTCGGGAACTACCGGCACGCCGAAGGGTGTTCTGTTAAGCCACCGTAATTTAATGCACGCTGGTAAATCCATAGGGGAGTGGCATTCTCTCGACCAAAACGATGTAGTTCTAAGCTCCTTACCTATTTATCACATTAATGGTCAATGCATATCAACAGTTACTCCGTTTTATACCGGTGGCGGGATTATTGCTCCACATCACTTTTCGGTAAGTGCGTGGTGGGATTTGGCACAAAAATATCAAGCCACCTGGATTAATATGGTTCCAACCATCATCGCTTACTTAATCAATGCAGCCAAATCAACTGGCAAGAAACCTACTCGCGAAGATCTAAAACTGATTCGTTTTGGTCGGTCGGCATCAGCTCCTTTGCCACCGGAGCAACATAAAGAATTTGAGGCTTTATTTGGTATTACCGTCATAGAAGCAATGGGCATGACCGAGTCGTCCTCAATGGTGTTCTGCAATCCTCACGACGAACGCCGCCGGTATGGCAGTCCAGGCTTACCCTGTGGAGTTGAGGCAAAGGTCATTGATCCTAGTGGGCTTGTGCTTGGCGATCAAACTGTTGGTGAAATATGTTTGCGTGGCAATAATGTAATGAGCGCCTATTACAAAGGAGAAGCTGAAACCCAAAAAGCATTTGGGGGAGATGCTTGGCTAAAAACAGGTGATCTTGGTATGCGCGATACCGATGGTTTCTACTTTATTACAGGGCGCCTGAAAGAATTAATCATTAAAGGTGGGGAGAATATTGCTCCTCGAGAAATTGATGAAGCACTACTAAAGCATCCAGCAGTACTAGATGCAGCAGCGGTTGGTATACCCGATGCAAACTATGGCCAAGAAATTATGGCTTGTATTATTTTGAAAGATGATGTGAGCTGTAGTGAAGTAGAGATGCGAGACTTTTGTATCAAAACTCTGGGTAAATTTAGAACCCCTAAAGTAATCAAGTTTGTGAGGGATCTACCACGGGGCGCCTCTGGAAAAGTACAGCGCTTGAAATTACTGGATTTAATTGACGCCTAACGTTTATTCCGCTCACTCAAAATAAGGTCAGACGCTTTCTCGCCTAACATTACTGCTGGCCAATTAGTATTACCAGAGGGTACGGTGGGCATCGCCGAGCAATCGACTACCCGCAGATTAGTTACGCCCCTAACTCGTAGCTTAGTATCCAAAACCGCATTAGTCTGATGATCAGGCCCCATCTGACATGTGCCGGTTGGATGAAAAATAGTTGCGCCATTATTACGGCAAAACTGGAGCAAATCTTCGTCAGACTGGGGATTGTCTGGCTTAATCTCGCGCTGAATTAAATTCTTGAGAGGGCCGGTTTGAGCGATTTGACGTGCAAACTTTACAGCCGCAACACTGGTATCGCGATCATGCTGGGTTGATAAATAATTAGCCATCATCTTAGGGGCAGCTAGTGGATCGCGCGATGCAATGCGAACATAGCCTCTAGACTCAGGTCTTAATTGGCAGACAGACATGGTAAATCCTGGGAAAGGGTGCACTTGGCCGCCTGCCATATCCGCAGACAATGTAGCCATATGAAACTGAATATCGGGGGTCTTGGATTGTGGCATGACCTTAGTAAACAAACCCCCCTGATTAATTCCAATCGAAAGCGGCCCGCCCCGAAAGAGAAGCCAATCAAGACCGATTTGCATTTTTCCAAAAAGAGAAGAGATCTGTGAATTGGTAGAAATATTCTGATTAAGCTCATATATCAAGCGATACTGCAAATGGTCTTGCAAGTTCTCGCCAACTCCAGGGGAGTCGTGCAGGAGCGGAATACCAAACTCTTGGAGTAACGGAGCAGGGCCAATTCCAGATAGTTGTAATAGTTGTGGGCTTTGAATAGCACCTGCACTAAGCAATACCTCATGATGGGCTTTGACATTGTGGCGTTGCCCCGCTTGGATAAATTCAATACCAACGGCTTTGCGTCCCTCAAACAGCACTTTACTAGCCTGTGCATCCGTAATGATGGTTAGATTCTTGCGAGACCGTATGGGCTTTAAATACGCAACGGCAGCGCTACAACGCAAACCATTATGAGTACTTAATTGGAAATATCCCACACCTTCTTGCTCTAGATTATTAAAGTCCTCTGTTTTGGGAACGCCCAATTGATTGGCGCTAGCAATAAATGCCTCTACGAGCGGGTGTTTTTTCTTGATGGAAGAGGCGCGCAGGGGGCCCTCTTGAGAGTGCAAAGGCGCACCTAATCGATCATTTCCCTCAGCCTTCTTAAAGTAGGGTAGAACATCATCCCAAGACCAGCCGTCATTGCCAAGTGATGCCCAGTGATCGTAATCCTCTTTTTGACCACGGATAAAGATGAGGCCATTGATAGAACTCGATCCCCCCAAACATTTACCCCGTGGCCAGTAAATATGGCGTCCGTTCATACCAGGGTCTGGCTCTGTATTAAATTTCCAATTAACCTTGGGATCCCACATGGTCTTGCCATAACCAATGGGCAAGTGGATCCATGGAGAGCGATCTGGTGGTCCCGCCTCAATCAAACAAACACGATGATTTGGGTTGGTAGATAGTCGATTGGCTAGTACGCAACCTGCCGAGCCGGCACCGACAATAACGTAATCAAACTCTTTGGCAGCAGAAGAAATCACGCTAAGCGGCCTGCCTTAGCCCCAAGATTTGCCGAGCCTCTTTGCCACTTGCTACTGTGCGACCTTGGTTACGCGCTAACGTTGCAACGCGAGCTACCAGCTCAGCATTGTCTTTTGCCACGCGTGTTTCGTCATAGCGCAAGTTATCCTCTAAACCGGTTCGTACATGACCACCAAGCTCTAATGCCCATTCGTTCACCGTTAGCTGGTGACGACCAATACCTGCGGCAGTCCAGGTAGCGGTAGGCATGACATCATTAAGCTCTTTAATCAAAAACTCTAAGATCGATCGCCGCACAGGCATGGCATTTGGAACACCCATTACAAACTGGACATGAGGAGGGGCCTTTAATAGTCCCTTTTTAATAAGGTTAGCTGCGTTATACAGCATCGCTAAATCAAATATTTCTATTTCAGGCTTAATTTCGTATTTCAGCATCTCTCCTGCAAGACCCTCAACAAAATCGGTGGGGTTTTCATATATGCCAACTGGAAAGTTTGTGGAGCCGGTTGCTAAAGAAGCCATATCGGGCCGATGAAAGAGCATGGCGCCACGAGCCGCTTGATCACGACCACGTCCGCCAGTGGAAAATTGCACAATCATTTCTGGGCAATATTTTTTAACTCCCTCTTGCACTTCGGCATATAGGTCAGGATTAGAGCTTGGGCTTTCATCGGGATTACGTACGTGAATATGCACCAATGACGCGCCAGCCTCATAGGCTTTATGTGTTTCCTCAATCTGCTCAGAAGGCACTACTGGCAATCCCGGACAATCTTTTTTTCTAGGAATTGCACCTGTGATAGCAACTGTAATAATTACGGGTTTTGTCATTATTAGTCCAAATAAATTAAGTCAATAAGGATCTTATTGCCGAAGACTTTCTTCTAGCTCTATCGCTGCGGCGATCAACATCGGCACCGATTGTTCGGCCATCTTTAGCGTGAAGCGGGGAGTTGGGCCATGGGCAGCAAGTGCTGCAAATACTTTATTTTTAGAGTCCCGAACCGGTACAGCAACACATATAGAGCCCTCTAAATACTCACAATTGTCTAGGGCATAGCCTTGGTCAGCGATTTTTTTGATCTCAGCCATTAAGTCTTCATAATGCGTTAGAGTCTTTGCAGTATGAGCATGGAGCGGCTCTTTTCCAATAATGCGTTTAATTTGATCCTCATGCATGAAGGAAAGAAATAGCTTTCCGCTAGCAGTGCAGTGCAGAGGCACGCGCATGCCGGAGTCAATATGGAGGCGAATAGGCGCACTGGTCTCGATGCGATCTAAGTAAAGCACCTCGTTTCCATCTAGGATATTGAAATTACAGGTTTCGCCAATGGTAGCGACTAAGCGCTTCATTACAGCTAAACGTTGAGAACGAAGAGAATCAGCAGAAAGTAAGCCGATGCCCATTAAACGGAACTTAGCACTTGGCTGAAAACGCCGTCCATTAGCATCACGTTCAATAAAACCCTGGCTTACCAATGTATTTAAGAGTCTAAAGGCGGTTGGCTTTGCTAAACCAATCCCCGAAGATATGTTCTCGAGAGTAAGTGGGAGTTCCGAGTTTGCAATCAACTCAAGTATTAGCAACACCTTTTCGGCCATGCTTGACTTACTACCCTCAAGAACGGTCACAGAACCCAAAGATTCAGTGTTTTTAATGGCCTGAGCGCTCGATTTATACATGAAGATAAGTATGCTCGTTTTATAAAGGATTTTAGGTATTAACCCTTAAATCATTTCATCTGATGATACTTTATATTTCATTAGAGAAAATATCAACCCGTAAATTTATTGCAATGGCATCTAAAAAAATACCGCTCTCAAAGAAGCCTAGGGCGCAGCCTAAAACGCAAACAAGAGGTATGAAAAAATCGATGCAGGGTGGGGGTATCTCTTTAACCATGACTCAAGTAAAAGAAGCAATTGCTCTTTTAAAGGATGCCGGGACTTTTAATACCTTTTCATATAAAACACCTGACTTTGAGCTAGAAATTGAGCTCCGAAAGGACTCTGCGTCCAGTTTGAGTCCCCACATACCCGCTGCTGCGTCGCCCATCACCCCAGCCCAGCAAGTTATTACTGCAGCACCAACACTAGATCCAATCATCATGCACAAGCAAGGGCGGCCTCAGAGTGCATTTGAGATATTAAGTCCCATGGTTGGAACCTTCTATCGTCGACCTAATCCTGATTCACCGCCTTTTGTAGAAGTTGGTGATTTAGTAGAGGCAGATACACCAGTGTGCATCGTTGAGGTTATGAAATTACTCAACACCATTTCTGCTGCACGCAAAGGCCGGGTTGCCGAAATTTGTGTTGCAGATGGTGGAACTATCGAAGCCGATCAAGTGCTCATGGTGATCGAATTGGTATGAGCAAAAACCCAAACGTGCCTCGTAAAAAAAATCCATTTAGCATGATTGATGTGACCCTTCGTGATGCGCATCAATGTCTATGGTCTACCCGCATGACAACGGCGCAGATGTATCCGGCTTTAAACCAGATTGATCAATCCGGATATGCCTATATCAATATTCTGGGTGGCGCAGTTTTTGATGTGATGGTCCGTTTCCTACGAGAAGATCCCTGGAAGCGTATGGCTTTCTTAAGCCGGGAACTAGCAACGCCGACTGACGCATTAACCCGTGGTCAAAGTATTTATACCTTTGAGTTATTTCCGGATGATGTGGTGGATTTAAACATTAGTTTATTAGCGGAATCTGGCGTCAAAGTTCTTACCGTCTATGATGCATTAAACGATAACCGCAATATATATTCATCAGTAGCATCAGGTAAAAAAAATGGCATGCTGATTAATGCTATGCTCACCTATGCTTTAAGCCCTGTGCATGATGATGCTTATTTTGTTGCTCGCGCTAAAGAATTAGTTGATTTAGAGGTCGACTTTATTTCAGTCAAAGATCCAACGGGTTTATTAACTCCAGAGCGGGGCGCCACCTTGTTTCCAGCTCTTGTCACAGCCGCTAAAGGCATTCCCCTCAAATTACATTCCCACTGTCAGTCTGGCCTTGCTCCTTTGGTCTATGAAGAGGCTATTAAAGCAGGTTTTCAGTATGGCTACGTAGCAACTAATTGCTTAGCAAATGGCGCATCTTTGCCATCGGTTACTGAAGTATTAGCAAGTGCAGAGCGAATGGGCAGGGCTCCCAAAATGAATCGTTCTGCGTTGCAAGAAGTAGATGATTATTTTGATTGGATTTGTACTCGCGATAACTTGCCGCGCGGTCAGCGTCAAAGCTATGACCCCGCCTTATACGAACATCAAATTCCGGGCGGCATGATTTCAAATCTTCGAGCACAATTAGCCTCGCTTGGGATTGCCCATCGCGAACAAGAAATTCTTGAGGAAACTGCCCAAGTAAGAAAAGACTTGGGATACCCCATCTTGGTGAGCCCATTTGCACAATATATCGTTACTCAAGCTGTATTGAACGTGATGCAAGGGGAGCGTTACAAAACTATTCCAGATGAGGTTAAGCTATATTTGCGTGGCCATTATGGAAAGTTAGCTGGCACCCCCAGTGCCGAAGTAATGACGCGCTCTGGGGTGGAATATAACCCTAATGAACGCCCTGGTAATTTAATAGAACCTGCTGTGAAGCGTCTCAGAAAACAGTGGGGTAAATACCTATCTCGTGAACAACTTTGCTTACATGCGTTTTACCCACCTAATTTAGCTCTTGGTTTGTGGGATGGAACTCTTGCCGCTCTCAAGCAGGGCAAGGAATTACAAGCATTTTCGGAATTGATGAAGTTTCTCTCTCAGCGTCGGGACTTTTCAAGGATTAAAACTCGATTTGGTGCTGTAGAGTTAACTTTTACTCAATAAGTAGTGCCAGCAGAATTGCAGATTATGGTCATATAAATGCTGGGGTTGTGCTAGATTTGCGGTATGCTTTTGTAGTTGGTTTCAGTGTTTAAAGAAGTTTTCATAACAAGATGAATAGGAGACAGCGATGAATGATTTAAAAATTTCTCGTAGGATTTTTAGTGCATTAGCAATTGCAATGGTTGCAGGCCTTGCTTTACCTGTAAATGCTCAAACAACAAAGTTCAGCGATATTGGTTGGCCCGAAAGTGCTAACGAAAAAATATCTGCTAAATCTGTTGCGTGGTTAAAAGAAAAGGGCTGGTGGCCAATTCAGGTAGCCTTTCAACCACCTTGGTCAGGTCAAAACACCATCAATATGGTAATGGACAAAACAGGTTTGCTAGCCAAGCGGGGTGTTGATGCTAAGTTTCAAGCATTCCCTTCGGGCCCAGCAATTAATGAAGTGATTATTTCTGGTCGCTTTCAGTTTGGAAATGGTGGTAACTTTCCATTTACCACCCTGTTTGACAAAAATGTTCCAGTCAAATCGATTGCGATCATTAATGTGAACTTAATGCACGCCATCTTAGTACCATTGGATTCACCAATTAAATCGATCGATGACTTTAAAAACCGTAAAGAGCCGGCAACCATTGGTATTGTGACCGGTTCGTCCGCAGAGTTTTACATTCAAGCGGCTGCCAAAGTACATGGCATTGTGGTTGGTAAAGACATTATTCTCAAGAATATGCCTCCTGGTGAACAAATGGCAATGCCAAAAGGTATCGACGCTGTAGTTCCGTGGGATCCAACGCCCTCAATAATGGTTAATGAGCGCAAGAATGCACGTATCATTAATGATAGCTTCCCCTACAATATTTATGGCTCATCATTCTATGTACGCCAAGAGGTCATTGATAACGCGCCAGACGTAGTTCAAGCGTTTACCGATGCAATTGTGGAGGCAACATTATGGATTCGTAAGAATCCAGATGCTGCAGTAAAAGCAATGCAAGAAGATCCAAATCTTAAGAACTTCTCTCCACTCATTTTGCGTCAACAAATTGATGCTTATAACAACCTCTATAAGCCAACTTACCTCCATCCACTTCCACAATTCTGGGGTAGAGCGAATGAAACTACTTACGAATGGCTATTTGAGAATAAGAGAATTCAAACGAAGGCAACGGCTGCAACCTATGCCGCCGCAGTCGATTCTCGCTTTATGGATCGTTCCTTCGCAAAAGTAGGCTGGGCCGTTCCTAAGTTACCACCATTTTTACCAGCAACGTTTAATGCGCCATTGGATAAATTACCATACCCAACGTATTCAACCCCGTTAAATACAACTAAGCCTCAGGCCTTCCCTGAAAAAGGTGATTTAACGAAAGACTGGTCATTTGATGGCAAGGTATTTAAGAAACAATGACAAGTCTTTCATGGCTGTTAAATTTACGCCGATTAATTCTGCTAGCGGTACTCCTAAGTTGTTGGGAGTTCGCTAGCCGTTTTATTCTAGATAAAACCCAAGCAACTCTTCTACCCCCGCCAACGGGGGTTTTAGCAGGGGCTGTTGAGCTCGCAGTGTCTGGTGAGCTGTGGAAGCATATTCGTGATAGTTTAAGGCGTGAGTTTATTGCGTTTTGCTATGCGAGTGTTGCAATCCCGCTTGGCGTGATGATGGGTTGTTTTAAATGGATTAATGAGCAAGTGGATCCTATTATTGAGATCCTTCGTCCCATCCCTCCTATCGCTTGGATCCCATTAAGTATTTTATGGTTTGGAGTTGGTAATACACAAAATCAGTTCATCATTTTCCTAGGAATTTTCTTCCCAATTCTGCTCAATACAATTGATGCCGTCAAAAATGTAGAGCCTAATCTGATACGAGCTGCGCGCTGTTTAGGAGCTACTGGCTGGAATGTAATTACGCGCGTGATCTTACGGGCAGCTTTACCTCAAATTGTGACGGGTATTCGCATTGGGCTTGGGGTGGGTTGGATGGCATTGGTGGCAGCTGAACTAGTTGGTGCAAATTCTGGGCTAGGGTTTTTGATTAATGATGCGCGCACTGTATTACGTACTGACTTCATATTGGATGGCATGCTATCGATTGGCATCATTGGCCTAACGATTGACCGTGTAATACGTTACTCAGCCAAAAAGTTGATGCCTTGGTCTCGCGCCTTAAATGCTTAATATTTGTAACAGAAAGCGATTACATTAATGTCAGCCTTAAAAGTAGAGAATGTTAGCAAGATCTTTCCAGCAGCGAATAAAAGTGCTGCTGTACAGGCTTTGCAAAACGTTTCATTAGATGTAAATACTAATGAATTCGTTTCCATCTTGGGCCATAGCGGATGCGGTAAAACGACTTTGTTAAATCTCATTGCTGGTTTTGAGAAGCCGAGCTCTGGCCGAATTGAGTGCGCTGGTAAAGAGGTAAAAGAGCCCGGGGCAGAGCGTGCAATGGTATTCCAAGACTACGCCTTGTTCCCTTGGCTAACTGTGCGCGATAACATTGCGTTTGGCCTTAACCTCAAAAAGATGGATTCCGGCCTTATCAATCAAAAAGTAGAGCATTTTGCTAACTTGGTAGGCCTAGGAGCTTTTGTCGAGAGTTATCCACATCAACTGTCAGGAGGTATGCGCCAACGCGTTTCAATCGCGCGAGCTTTGGCAGTTGATCCCACTGTCTTATTGATGGATGAGCCATTTGCCGCCCTTGATGCTCAAAATAGGGCAATGATGCAGCAAGAGATGATTCGGATTCTGGCTGAGGAGAGTAAGACAGTCGTCTTAGTTACTCATAGCATCGAAGAGTCAATCAACCTATCGGATGTCATTATTGTGATGACGCGTAGGCCGGGGCGTGTAAAGGAAATTATTCGTGTTCCAGAACCACGCCGCATGGTTGAGGATACCCCAAGCTATCTTGAAGTCCGAAAGAAGATCCGTGATTTAATTAGTGATGAGCATGATTTAAGCGATATTGCTTGAATACGGTTGATTGGTTTTTAGTATTTCTATTAGCGTTCTGCGCTCTTTTGGCGGGCTTGTTTCGTCGCCTTTCGGGTTTTGGTGGTGCCATGGTGATGGCGCCAATACTCATTGGTTTTTTCCCTTTAGTATTTGTAATACCAATTGTGATGTGCCTCGAACTGCTTGGAGGTATTTGGTTAGCCAAAAATTGGCGAGTAGAAAAAGGTGATCGACCACGCGTTTTTCGAATACTAATAGCTTCAGCCCTCACTCTTCCGATTGGCATCTATTTAGGCCAACAAATTGATCCGCAGTATTTAAAAATTATCACAAGTGTTGCGGTATTTTGTTTTTCACTTTATTTACTTTTACAACCACATATTCGTCTAACATTAAGTACCCCAAAAGATCATTTAATCGGCTCTGGCGCAGGATTTTTGCTGGGCTCCTGTGGTTTCGGTGGGCCAATTGTTGCTCTTTACTTAAGTGCGAGCACACTTGACTATCGCCATGTTCGCGCAATTCTATCGCTTGTCGTATCTGGTTTGGCTCTATTAGGAATAGTTTTTTCCATTATGTTTAACGATAGTTTGTCTTGGTTACCATGGCTTGGCGTCGGATTTCCTGCCTTCACTCTGGGATTTATATTTGCCAGTTATATTGATAAGATGGGCTTTGTAACCGAATCGAGATTGCGACGCTTCTCAATCTATTTTTTATTGGTCAATGCTTTAATTAATCTGTTTATTAGTATGCTTTTGCTAACTAAACAAATGACATTACCGACCCTCTAACTGATCAGTAAATAATATTGAAATTCATTTACACTAATCCTGTTAACTATTAATTATTTATAACTATGTCAATACCTCCTGTTACTATTCAAACTCTCCAAGCGTTTTCAGAGGCATGGAATGCCCATGACATTGATGCCTTAATGTCTTTCATGGCACCAAACTGCATTTTTGAAACTGTTTCAGGGCCAGATGTATATGGAAATCGTTTTGAAGGGCAGACTGCAGTTCGGGAAGCCTTTGCGTCGGCCTGGAAAAATTTTCCTGATGCGCAATGGTTGAACGGCAAACACTTTGTCGCGAACGATCGCGGGGTATCAGAGTGGTTGTTTATTGGAACCGGTTTAGACGGTAAGCGCGTAGAGGCAAATGGTATTGATGTATTTACATTTTCAAACGGTAAGATCCTTGTAAAAAATGCCTTCCGAAAAATGCGGACATAACCATGAGTACATTAAGCCTTGACACCGCAGCACAGCTATACAACCCCAGCTTTGATCCATTGGTTGACCAAGGGGTTGGGCAAGCAATGGCATATGCCCCTACATACTGGGTAGCAAGTGCAGGAACACCCCCCGAAAATGATGGGGCGATTACTCACGATCTTGATGCTGATGTTGTTATTGTTGGCGGTGGGTTTACGGGGCTTGCGACCGCCTTATTTTTAGCGCGGGAACATGGTATCAAGGCGACTCTGCTTGAGGCAAACCAAACAGCATGGGGCTGCACCAGTCGAAATGGCGGGCAAGGTCAGAATGCAAGCGGTCGCCTATATCGCTCCCAATGGATAAACCGTTGGGGTATTGATATTGCTAAGCGCCTTGACGCGGAAATCCATGGGGGCTTTGAAACCTTCAAATCTCTTGTATCTGAGATAGATTGTGATGCACAAGATTACGGGCACTTGTATGTTGCGCACCGCGACAAAAAAATGGCATTTCTAGAAAATGAAGCAAAGGTAATGCGCGACATCTTTGGTTATCAAACTAGAATTCTTGATCGTATGCAGTTGCAAGAAGAGTTTTGCCATGATCAGGAGGCCTGTGGAGCGCTCTATGAGCCAGAGGGCGTAGGCGTACATCCCCTAAAGCTTGCTTATGGTTATCAACGCTTAGCTCGCTCACTGGGAGTAAAGATCCATACTGGCAGCCCGGTGATTGCTTGGTCACAACGTAATGGAAAGCATTGCCTTGAAACACCGGGTGGCAAAGTGCATGCAAAAGTAGTTGGTCTGGCAACGGGCGCTTATGGCGGACAATTTTTAACTCCGCATTTACGAAATCGCGTGATGCCAATTCTCTCTAACTCAATGGTGACGCGAGTATTAACGGATGTGGAGCTAGCTGAGATTTCGGTTAAAAAACCAGCTTTCATTACAGATACTCGCACCTTGCGGTTTTATTACCGTCTTTTACCTGATCGGCGCATGCAAATTGGTAGTCGCAGCGCCATTCACGGCGCCAATGCCACGGCCCCCAAACACTTACAGTTACTTCGAGATGGTTTAGCTCGTAAGTTTCCGATCCTTCATAACATCCCGGTTGATTATTCCTGGTGGGGCTGGGTTGATGTATCGCACGACATGATGCCGCGCATTGTCCAGCCTGATCCGAATCAGTCAGTTTTTTATGCTCTTGGTTACGGCGGTAATGGTGTTTCATTTTCTGCTCATGCGGGGCGTCGTCTTGCTCAACGTATGGCAGGCAAAACAGATCCTGCATTTGATTTGCCTATTTATAATTCTCAATTGCCTGGGCATTTATTTGCGCCATTTCGCCGTTTGGGTCAGTCCCTGCTTTACCGTTGGTACTATTTGCGCGATGAGATCCTGTAAAAAAGTATTTCAAGCTTTCCTATTCGCGTTTACTAAGTAAATTTTCTATAAAAATCAATATCTTAAATTAATAGCTAAACTCAAAATAATAAGCTCACTTTATGAGCTTTTGATAGATGAAACTGCTACCTCACAACGTGGAGGTCAGAATGAAAATATTAGTTGGGTGGTTAATTTGGATGGTTTTTGCAGAGCGCCCAGGAGAGTGGGGCAGGAAAGAGTGGGTCTGTCGCATTAACCGTCAATAGGCCCTTTTCACCCTAACCCCTGAGCCTATTTCAAATGCCTTTAACACCCTAGGGGCTTGAAAAAAGTCATTGTTTTGTTGCAAACTTAGTCTATATTAAGGAGTATGTAATCGGGCGCGCCTTGACGTCGACATCAAGGCAGAAAGGGGGGGCGGTGCTTAGTATTCTGAAATTGGATGCCGGCGGAATTCCACAGTGCTGGATTGATGCGGAAGACGCCACCCGACATTACGCCGATAACAGCGTACTCTGGACCTTGGGTGACCCCATTGCCGTCATGCGTGGCGGTATGTCACGGCTCACCGGTCGCCAATCGATTATTGAGCTGCACTCCATCATTGCTGTAAAAGGGTCTGCCAAGATCAATTTATTTGATGTGGTGCCTGCCATCACCAAACGCAAACTTTATCGACGTGATCGTGGTCTTTGCGCTTATTGTGCTTGCCGTATCTCTGAAAATGACGCAGAAGCCGAACATATTGTTCCCAATAGTAAGGGTGGCAGCTATACCTGGATGAACTTAGTGGTCTCATGCCGTCCTTGTAATCAACGCAAAGGGAATCGCACTCCAGAGCGAGCTGGGATGAGTCTGATTTATGCACCTTACACACCAAGTTTGTATGAGGACATGATATTGAAGGGCAGAAATATTCTGGCGGACCAAATGGATTTCTTGGCGGCCAACTTACCAAAAGATAGCCGAATACTTCAAGACCCATTTTGGGTTTAGCCGATTGCATTCTGCAATCACAATCCATTCCATTTTTCTCCGATGAACGGCTTACGTATTCTCAAGCCGCGCTCGATCGTTCTCATTGCGCTTCTCATCTCTGTGTTGGGACACCTTTATCTTTTTGTCGGTTTCCCTAGTTTTTTGTTCTCTAAAGCCGCTCCGCTTGAAGAGAACTTTGTTGCAGAGCTACGAGTAGAGCCTATTAAGAAAGTAAAACTCAGCAAACCAGCAGCACCTGCACCAACTGTTCAGGAAGCAAGCTCTAATGCAGTGGGCGATGGCGCAAAGATTGAGGCGGGTGATGGTGGTCAGGGTGGGGCGCAAGAGGGGCAGGCCTTTCGCTTGCCAGACTCTGGTATCTATTACTACGATGCCTATCTCGATGGTCAATATCTTCAAACTGCATCGATTGAATGGCAGGTTGATCCAAGCAATGGCTATCGTTTGTTTATTAATATCCCATACGCATTTTTTGGGCCATTTATCTTTGAGTCTCGAGGCAAGATAGATGCTTATGGTTTAGCCCCAGACTTTTATGTGGAACATTTAGGAAGCCGCCCTGCACGATTTACTCGTTTTGATCGTGATGGCAAAGGAGGAGGGAAGATGTTCTTCTCCCAAAAGCCAGAGGAGATGAAAGACCTGCCACCGGGTACACAAGATCGCCTTAGTCTAATGATGCAATTAGCATCCTTATTAGGTGGTGACGATAAGATCGATGAAAAGGGAACGGTCCGTGAGATACCGATCGCTAATTTAGATTCGATAGAAACCTGGCGCTTTCAAAGCCAAGGTGAAGAGTTATCCGATGCAATCTTTACCATGGGGCCCATGGTGCTTCGTCATTACAAACGTTTGCCCGTGAAAGAAAAAGATTTCAAGCGCCGCAATGATATTTGGCTCATTAAAGATTTTGGTTGGATTCCGGGTAGAGTTCGTCTTGAAAATGAAAAGGGCAGAACCATTGAGCTCTTTTTTAAACAATTAGATCCAATAGCAGACCTACCGAAGTAATTCTTTATTTTCCTGATTTCTTGCGAATTATTTGGCTAATCATATTAAAGAGAATAGCGCCCGACATAGAGGCAGCAAAGATGCCACTAAAGGCAATCATCACGGGCAGAATCTTCCAATTCTCAGGCAATGAAAAAGTGCCATATCCAATGGTGGTGTACATCTCGCCCACAAAGTAAAACGCATTGGTATCGACCTCAAAGATTTTCAAGGCAATTAAAGCGTAGGTCCAAGCAATCATATCGACTAAATGCGTCATAAAGATTAGGCCCACAGCCACCATATAAAAGGGGACGGACAACCAAAACATCCCTTGACGGTCAGCCCAATCAATCAATAACTGATAGATCTTTCCTACTAACAATATGAGTAAGGCGTGGACAGCTAACAAACTAATTGCCACCAGAAATACGATATAGAGTTCATCGATTGGGAGGCTGCTCGATACCTTTGTAAAGAGGGTAAAGAAGTTAGGTAGGTCAATCATTAGATAGATAAGACAGATTTATCTTATTTGACATAATAATGATTATACGCAGATAAGCCTAGTAGGATCTAGGGCTTAGATTCAACAAAAACAGGTTTTGGTCCACCCTGATACTTCGTCTTGTAAAGCTTCTCCCAGCGGGATCGCAAGCCCTTTGAGATCTCTTCCTGATTAAACAAATCTGCGACATCAATCGCACTAAAGCCTTGATGATTACGGATCTGCAGATCAGCTCCGCGATCCAATAACAAGCGTACCAATTGAATATTCCCGGAACGAACTGCCATCATTAAGGGGGTTGTGTCGCTTTCAGACAAAGCATCCACTTTGGCGCCTTTGCTCAAGAGATAATCCGCTACCGCTAAATGGCCCTCCGTGCAGGCGTAATGCAAGGGTGTCCATCCTGATTTATTGATCTCGGCGCCGCGTTTATCCACTAAGACCTTTACCTCAGACAACATGCCATAAAGGGATGCCATCATCAAAACAGTTTCGCCAGAGAGATTAGGATGATCTACATCGACACCTTTGAGACCAATCAAATAATCCAGAGTTTGCTTGGATTTCTCCTTAGCGGCAAATACGGTTAATGGATTGCCGCCCTTAACCAGCAAATTGGGGCTTACACCAGCAGAAATGAGCTTCTTAACCTCACCAAGATCATCAAATTGCACTGCCTTGGTCATCTTGTCGACCTGCTCTTGGGTCTGAGCAACAGCCGTTAGACTTACAAGAAGGAAAGCTAGCAGAGTAATTAATTTGCGGTGTAATCTCATGAATCACTTCTATTTAACTGAAAACATTGATAAAAATTATGAGTTGTATGCTCAGCAATCGACTCAACCGAGACCCCTCTTAAATCCGCTATAAAGCCCGCTACATGGGATACCCAAGCCGGCTCGTTTGTTTGGCCACGATGGGGCACCGGCGCTAAATATGGCGAGTCGGTCTCAATCAAAATGCGCTCTATAGGCAATGCTTTGCAAGTTGCCTGGAGATCCTTGGCGCTCTTAAAGGTCACAATACCCGAGAACGAGATATAAAAACCCATCTCGATAGCTGCTTTTGCAACCTCATAACTCTCAGTAAAACAATGCATTACCCCACCAATCCGCCCTGCACCCTCCTCCTGCATAATTTTGAGAGTGTCCTCCGAGGCTGAACGTGTATGAATTATTAATGGCTTCTTTGCAGCCAATGCGGCCCGAATATGAGTACGAAAGCGCTCGCGTTGCCACTCCATCGACTCATAGGAGCGATCGCCCATGCGGTAGTAATCTAAACCGGTCTCACCAATCGCAATCACCTTAGGATCTTTAGCCTCCTCGATCAAAAACTCTAGAGTAGGCTCGGGCGTATCTTCGTAATCAGGATGAACACCGACCGAGGCAAACAAATTAGGGTGGGATTGCGCCAAGAGTTTCACCTTGGGGAAATCTGGAATATCCACTGAAATACACAAGGCATGCGTTACCTTGGCTCGCGCCATATTCTCCAGAACTTCAGGAAGACGTTCTTGGTATTCTGGGAAATCGAGGTGGCAATGCGAATCAATAAACATGAGGACGCATTTTAGTCTGCAAAAAGCTGCTGGTACTGCAATAGTAAGGATTCTAGTTGAACCCTTGTGGATAAAGGATGATTCTCATGGCGCCTAGCAAGAAGCACAAGCTTCCATAACTTAAGCAGTTTGTTCATATTGACCTGCTGGGCCAAGGCCTGAACATGCTTTTCATGCCTGCGGTAATAGCGCGCTTCACCCGCTTGCTTTGCCGACTGTATATCAAACAACCAACGCTGCATGCATGCCAAAAGAATGCCAAAGGGTGCTTTATGGATTTTCTCAGCACAGTCTATCCATGGAATATCGCGCCCCTTACTTAGCGCCTCTAATAACAAGCGAGTCGCAGAACTCGCCAGAGCCATGCTATCTTTATCATCACTTAGACGGCGCGCCAAGATCACTTCCTTGGCGGCTAACGGTGCCCCGCCTTGCTCGTCTAGGCTGGCCTCTATTTCTTCTGAACTAATTTTTTGCTCAGACAAAGATCCCAAATGAGTGCTTAACCATTGCAAAGCAATTGCACGTTGAGGCTTAGGCAGTGCTATCAACTGGCAGCGCGAGCGAATAGTAGGCAACACTCGATCAAGACGATCGCTTAGGAGAATAAAAATAGTTTGCGCATTGGGCTCTTCAAGAGATTTCAGTAAGGTATTTGCAGCATCAGGCCGCAAACCCTCGAGGGGATAGATCAAAACAACGCGCTGACCACCTCGATGGGTTCCCACATTAATGGCCTCAATTGCCCTTCGCACCTGCTCGATTTTGATAAAGGCGCTCTCCTTCTTTCCGTCGCCCTCCTCTTTGTCTTCCACTTCCTCCACTTCGGGTTTGGGCATCCCCTCCAATTCAGCATGGGGCATACGGTGCTGATAGAGGGCTGGCACGAGACCAATAAAATCAGGATGGTTGGCAGTCTCAAACCAGCGGCAGGCTTGGCATTCCTTACAGGGCTTTACCCCCGAGGAGAAGAGATCGGCCTCACACAAAATAGCCTGAGATAGCTCCAAGGCAAAGTCTAATTTACCAATCCCCGCTTGCCCATGTAGCAAGATCGCTTGGGGAAGGTTCTCAAGATTGAACTGCTCCCAAGCATCAACATGCCAGGGGTATACCGACCGGCCCACCTGGCTTTCATAATTAGGATTTTCTATTTCCATGCGATATAGACAAAAACTATTATTAAATAAGTCAATTTATTCAATGACTTAGCCTAGTAATCCAAACGAATTTCTTGAAGCTGTTGCCAGATGGCATCTGGGGTCTGTAAGGCATTGATGATCATGAATCGCTCTGGATCTGCTTTAGCTCGGCGCAAATATTCACCCCGAACCTTCTCAAAAAAGCTTAAATCCAACTGCTCAAATTTATCGGGGGAGCGTGCCTTTGAGCGGCGCTCTTCGGCAACATTCCCAGGGAGGTCAAACAGCAACGTTAGGTTTGGCTGAATAAGACCCCCCGCCCTACCCTGCACCAATTGCTCAAGAGCATTGAGCTTCTCTAGGCTCAAACCGCGCCCTCCCCCCTGATACGCAAAACTCGCATCGGTGAAGCGATCGGAGATCACAATCTTTCCCGCCTGAAGGGCAGGCTCTATTACCTCGGACAAATGCTCTCGCCGGGCGGCAAACATCAACAGGGCTTCGGTCTCAATATGCATGGCTTGATTCAGGAGCAGCTTTCTTAGCTCCTCTCCCAATGGGGTACCCCCAGGCTCACGGGTGAGAACAATCTCTTTCCCTTGATAGCGCTCTCGCAAATGCTTCGCAAAGGCCTCAAGATGAGTGCTTTTACCCGCTCCATCAATGCCCTCAAAGCTGATAAAGAACCCAGGGTAATTAGGCTTGGTCACTCATTACCTCCCTGGTTTAGAGGCGGACTTCGCCGGATTGCGTTGGTAGCGATCCACCGCCGCCTCGTGTTCTTTCAAATTAGTCGAGAACTGGCTACTGCCATCACCGCGTGCCACAAAATACAGAGCATTCGATACTGCAGGCTGAGCGGCTGCCAGTAAGGACTCTTTCGATGGCATTGCAATGGGGGTTGGAGGCAGTCCATAACGCATATAGGTATTGTAGGGAGTATCTCGGCGCAGATCGGCTTTCTTAATATCGCCATCAAACTTTGGGCCAATGCCATAAATGACAGTGGGATCTGTTTGCAGCATCATGCCCTTCTTTAATCGATTCTGAAATACTGCCGAGATCATGCCTCGTTCGCTTGCCTGACCCGTTTCTTTCTCAACAATGGAGGCGAGGATTAGTAACTGATAGGGGCTTTTTAACACCCCACCCTCAGGATTGGCTTTGGTGTAAAGATCCCAAGCGCCAGCCAATTGTTTTTGCATCGCTGCGAGTGCGCGCTTATAAATCACTAAATCAATTTCATCGGGATCAAAAATATAGGTATCTGGTAGGAAATAGCCCTCTGCACTTTCGGCATCCAAACCCACAGCCTTCACAAATTGGCTTGGGTCTAGGCGATTACTTTGAAGAGTCACGGCGGGGTGCGCCTCCATCGCTGCCCTAACCTGCCAAATACTCATCCCGGGGATGATCTTGACGCTCTCCCGAATTCGATCACCCCGAGCCATTTGTAGCAAGACGCTGCCCAAACTGGCATTGGCAGGAAACGCGTAGGTCCCGGGTTTGAGTTTAGAACCCACCCATAAAGATCGGGCCCCCACCTGAAAAAGCCAAGCTGGGGAGCTCATGCCTTGGTCTTGCAATTGCTTAGCAATGCTAGAGACGCCCGATTTGGGTAATACCTTAAAGCGTTGCTCTGCAGTGATGCCTTCTTTTGGCTTGGGCACAACCCCCCATGTAAACAATGCAAGGTAATAAAGCCCAATCAGGGTCAAGGCAATCAGGATGCCCGTTCGTAATTTAGAGATCAAAGCAGTCTAGTCAAGGGTGATGGTATTGGGTGTCAGAAAGTTTTTGTTCATACCACTATGATAAAAGTCTTAGCAAACCGATTCATAAACGACACAATACAGCCCAAATGACCGAACACCAAGTAACCGAGTTACGTGATTGGGGACTCCTTTTGGTAGAAGGCCCAGATGCTAGCTCCTTTTTGCAAGGACAATTGACCAACTCCGTATTAGGAATGACTCGTACACCTCCCGCAGCGATTGCACAGGATCATTCTGGTGTGCGTCTCTCGGGTTACTGCACTGCCAAGGGGCGTTTACTGGCGAGTGCTTGGATTTGTTTGTCAACTCATGCAGAGCAAGATCGTTTCGCCCTGTTTGTATCGCGCGACCTGGCCGCTACGTTTGCAAAACGCTTAGCCATGTTTGTGTTGCGCTCTAAAGCAAAGGTTGTAGATGTTAGTCATGAGTGGACAGTCTATGGCGTGCTTGGTCCGGCAAATACATTACCTGCAAACTTACCGAGCGATGCGATTGCTCTCACCATGACCCATCCCTCTGGCACTGGTGATCAAAAACGTATTCTGTTTGCGACACAAACACCACTTCCATCACAAAACGCATCTTCCGAACATCTTGATGCATGGAATGCTGCGGAGATAGCCAGTGCAATACCACGCATTGTTTTGGCAACCCAAGATCAGTTTGTGCCGCAGATGATCAACCTAGAATCCATTGGTGGGGTCGACTTCAAAAAAGGGTGCTACCCCGGACAAGAGGTGGTGGCGCGCAGTCAATACCGTGGCGCTATTAAACGTCGCCTATATCTTGCCCAAGTTGAGACCGCTCTTGCGCTTGCAGGTCCTGCTACCGAAGTTGTTCATGAGGATGATCCAAACCAGCCAGCCGGTATGGTGGTCTTATCCGCCCAGGATCCTACCCAAACGGGGCTTGTGACCCTGCAGATCGAGTGCAAGTCTGAGTTGGCCCAAAGTGGCAAATTACATCTCGGTAAGGCGGATGGCCCTGCATTGCAATTAGGAAATCTGCCATATTCCCTGATTGAAATTTAATCAGGCATATTATTGGTATGTGCCTCATTTTATTTGCCTGGAAATCTCACCCAAAGTACCCCTTGGTCGTTGCTGCCAATCGGGATGAGTTTTATGAACGCAATACTGCGGGTATTGGCTGGTGGCCAGAACATCCCCATATCCTAGCAGGACGTGATCAAGCCGATGTCATTGGTAGTCCTGGTACCTGGTTGGGTCTTACTAAAAATGGGCGCTTCTCTGCCCTCACCAATGTACGCTCACCCAGTGAGAAAAAACCGGATGCCCGGACTCGTGGTGAACTGCCACTCATGTACCTCTCAGGTGCCGATAAACCAGATCACTTTGTTGAAAAACACAGTAAGCGTTTTGATCAGTACAACGGCTTTAATCTCCTCATGGCAGATTTAAGTGACCCTAGCAATGCAGAAATGCATTGGGTTAGCAATCGGGTGGTCATGGGTAAATCGGTGCGACCTCGCAAAACATTCCCGACCCAATCGCTCACTCCTGGTGTGTATGGACTTTCGAATGCAATGCTCGATACCCCATGGCCCAAGGTGAACCATCGTATCGCTGCATTTGCCCAAACACTTGCCATGGATACAGGCAATCTCAAACACGCTGATCAATATCTGCATTTACTTGCGGACGATCATGAAGCACCAGATAGAGAACTCCCCAACACTGGTGTGAGCTTAGAGTGGGAGAAAGCTTTGTCGGCTGCCTTCATACGTACGCAACACTATGGCACACGATCAAGTACTGTCTTGCGCGTGCGCAATGATGGCAACTATGAGGTCGTTGAGCGTCGCTTTGATGCCAATGGCGTAATCGCACACGATGTGATTACCGGCAATTTAATTGGGTCAGCCTGGGCTAATTACTCGGTGTAAGCGCATGGCATTTCCGCTACAGGGTGAAGACACCTGTCAACATCTCCTGCCCACGCCATTGCCAAATCCTTATTGGGTTGGCTTTGAAAGCAATCTTGCCAAAGAACTTGGTATTACTTTAGACGCATCGGGCTTACCGCAAGACCCACGATGGTTAGAGGTCTTGAGCGGCAATGCTCTAGAGACCCATGAACATACCTTTGCCGATCCAATTGCCACGGTGTATAGCGGCCATCAATTTGGGATATGGGCAGGTCAATTAGGCGATGGGCGCGCCATTCTGCTGGGTGATCTACAAGGCTATGAGCTTCAGTTAAAAGGTTCTGGCATCACGCGCTACTCACGCATGGGCGATGGCCGTGCAGTTTTGCGTTCCTCGATTCGGGAGTTCTTGTGCAGTGAGGCGATGCATGCACTGGGTGTGCCTACTAGTCGCGCTCTAGCGGTCACCGGTTCTAAAAAATCTGTACTTCGTGAGAGTCTCGAGACCGCAGCGGTCTGCACACGACTTGCCCCCAGTTTTATCCGAGTAGGTCACTTTGAACACTTCGCCGCTGCACGCTCTACTGAGCATCTCACCACCATGGCTGATTATTTACTTATGCATCACTATCCAGAATGTCAAGGTACACATGATCCCTATCTTGCATTGTTTGCCGCGATCAGCGAACGTACTGCAAAACTAGTTGCTCACTGGCAAGCGATTGGTTTTTGCCATGGCGTATTAAATAGTGACAACATTAGTATCTTGGGTCTCACAATTGATTATGGCCCCTTTGGCTTTTTAGATCGTTTCCAAATAGACCACATCTGCAATCATAGTGACGGTCAAGGTCGGTATGCCTATCAACGTCAACCACAGATCATGCACTGGAATATGGCCTGCTTAGCTGGGGCAATGCTTCCATTAATCGAGACTCGCTACGGTAGCGAGCTTGCCCAAGAGCACTTACAAAAAACTTTAGAGGAGTTCCCAGAGATCTATCGTGCCGCTTGGTTAAAACACTTTAGGACGAAGCTTGGTTTATTGACCCCTAATCCTGACGATACATCTTTAGTGGAGTCACTCTTGCAGTTGATGCATCACAATCGCGTCGACTTTACCAATACATTTAGAGCGCTCTCGCATTTTGATGCAAGCCATAATGCTAAATCCAACCCCTTACGCGATCAGTTCTTAAATCGGGACGCTTTTGATACCTGGATGCAATCCTATGTCGCTCGCCTCAAGGAAGAGAAGTGTTCCCATGCAGAACGCCAGTCTCACATGCTGGCCACAAATCCTAAGTTTGTATTGCGTAATTATTTAGCCCAGATAGCAATTGAGAAAGCCCAAAACGATGATTTCTCGGAAGTGAAGCGCTTGCTAGCAGTCCTTCAAGACCCGTTTTCCGAACAGCCCGGTCTCGAAGAATACGCCGCCCCTCCCCCTGCCGCACTAGAGCATATTGAGGTCAGCTGTTCTTCTTAATCCTTCTTTACAATCACCATCATGACTAAATCAGACGACCAATACCGTCAAGAACTCAGCGAGATCGAATACCGGGTTACTCGCCATGCCGCCACCGAGCCACCGTTTACAGGTCGCTACTGGGATCATTGGGACGAAGGTCGCTATCACTGTGTGTGCTGCGGTACGCCGCTGTTTATCTCGGCGACTAAGTTTGATGCTGGTTGTGGCTGGCCAAGTTATCACACACCATTTAATACCGAGGTCATTAGCGAGCATCGTGATGTAACACATGGCATGATCCGCACGGAAGTGAAATGCTCTAAGTGCGATGCGCATTTGGGTCATGTTTTTGATGATGGCCCCATGCCCAGTGGGCTGCGCTATTGCATTAACTCCGCCTCCTTACGTTTTGAGCCAAGCAACAATGCCAAATCGGGTCACTCCTCATGATGAAATTTCTGTTTGATCTATTCCCGGTCATTCTCTTTTTTGTAGCATTCAAGTTAGCAGATATTTATGTTGCTACCTTGGTGGCTATTGCTGCCACGATTGCACAGATCGTTTGGCTCATTGCACGCCGTAAGAAAGTGGAAGGCATGCAATGGGCTAGCTTAATCCTGATTGTGTTCTTTGGTGGCTTAACTATTCTCCTGAAAGATAAAACCTTTATTCAGTGGAAGCCTACGGTCTTGTATTGGCTATTTGCTGCGGTCTTGTTCTTTAGTGCGCAGTTCTTCAAGAAGAATTGGATTGAGAGCCTCATGGGTAAGCAAATAACGCTCAAGCCCGATAGTCCTAAATCACTTTGGCTCAAACTCAATCATGCTTGGGCACTCTTCTTCTTTTTCATGGGCGTACTTAACATCTATGTTGCCTATACTTTCTCTGAAGATATTTGGGTGAACTTCAAACTATTTGGTGGCATTGGTTTGCTGATTGCCTTTGTGATTGCCCAAGGCCTATGGTTAAGTCGTCATATGGAAGCAGAGCAATCATGAGCAAGAATCAAGAACGTATTGTTTTATTTGAGGCCGCCCTGCAGCAGCAACTGCAACCATCGCATCTTGCGATTGAGGATGAAAGTCATTTGCATGCAGGTCATGCTGGGGCAGCAAGTGGCGGTGGTCATTTTCGGATTACACTCACCGCACCTGCATTTGCTGGACTCAATCGAGTTGCCCGTCACCGCTTGGTGTATGAGGCGCTGAACCCTTACATCCCCACAGAAATCCACGCCCTCGCAATTCATGCTCTTGCACCAAATGAGTCATAATTCTGTTTTAGTCCTTTAATTCAATTCACTATCTCTCATGCTTAATTCCAAGAAAATCCTTGTAGCCCTCTCATTTGCCTTTGTTACCACTGCGGTCTCAGCTCAAAACGCCGCAATCGTCAATGGCAAGGCCATTCCAAAAGCACAGCTCGATCGCTTAATTAAGAACTCTGGTCAATCGGCTACGGATCCTAAGATACGTGAACAAGGTCGTGAGTTATTAATAACCCGTGAGCTTGTCATACAGGAGTCAGATAAGCGTGGCCTTACTCAGAAAGAGGAAGTGAAAGATCAAATGGAACAAGCTCGCTTAGGCGTCTTGGTCTCTGCTTTGTTTGATGATTACATTGATAAGGGTGGCATTACTGAGGATGATTACAAAGCAGCCTATGAATCAGTCAAGAGCCAATTTGGTGGTAAAGAATATAAAGTCCGTCATATCCTAGTTGAGAAAGAATCTGAGGCCAAAGCTTTGATTGCTAAGATTAAGGCGGGTGCCAAGTTTGAAGATCTAGCCAAAGCGAACTCTAAAGATCCAGGCTCTGCTCCTAACGGTGGTGATCTGGATTGGGTTAGTGATAAGGCCTTGGTACCAGAGTTTTCTAAAGTCATGGTTACCTTGAAGAAAGGTCAGATGACCGATCAGCCCGTGAAGACTCAATTTGGTTGGCACATTATTAAGCTTGAGGATGTTCGGGATGTGAAAGTACCCACCATGGCTGAGATCAAAGATCAGCTTAAGCAAATGATGTTGCAAGACCAAGCCTGGCAAAAGGCAAAGTTTGCTGAGATGATGAAAAAGATGCGTGAGAAAGCGCGTATTGAGTAATATGATTTTGCACACCATGCTTCGGGTGGGCGATATTGCCCGATCCGTTGATTTTTATACACGCGTCTTAGGTATGAACCTACTGCGCACCACTAATCGTGAAGAGCAAAAATACTCTCTCGCATTTGTGGGCTTTGGTCGTGGCAACGAAGATGGTCAAGCAGAAATTGAGCTTACCTATAACTATGGGGTGAGTCAGTATGAGCATGGCGGTGCTTATGGTCATATTGCTCTTGCTGTGCCCGATGTGTATAAAGCCTGTGAGGATATTGCAGCAGCCGGTGGAAATATTACCCGCCCTGCTGGCCCTGTTCAGGGTGGCAAGACCTTAATTGCGTTTGTAACCGACCCTGACGGATACAAGATCGAACTGATCCAACATTAGTTCACGATGAGTCAAGTACCTGAACTCGAGATTCGGGTCATACGAAGTCTTAGTAGCATTGCACCATCTGACTGGCAGCGCGTTTTGCCTAAGGATGCCGGCCCCTTCTTGCACTATTCCTTTTTAAGCCTCTTAGAAGAAACGGGCTGCGTTTGTGCAGAGACCGGTTGGGAGCCTGCGCATCTAGCACTGTATGCCAAAGGGGATAATGAGCTCTTGGGAGCATTGCCACTTTACTTAAAGACCCATTCTTATGGTGAATACGTATTTGATTGGTCTTGGGCAGAGGCTTATGCGCAACAAGGTCTCTCCTATTACCCCAAGGCCTTATCGGCCATACCCTTTACGCCGGCAACCGGCTCGCGTCTCTTAGCGCGTACTGCTAACCATCAAGCCGCCTTAGTAAGCGGTCTTGTACAGCTACTCACGCAACTCAAGCTCTCCTCGGCACATGTACTCTTTCCTCAGACTGAAGATGCCCGTTTATTAACCGAAATCGGCTTTATGCGACGTGAGTCTGTGCAGTTCCATTGGCACAATCAGAACTATGCTGACTTCGATCAGTTCCTAGCCACGCTCACAATGAAACGTCGTAAGAACATTAAGCGAGAGCGCAAACAGGTACACGATGCCGGGATTACGTTTCGTCACATACCCGGTTCACAGATCAGCGGGGACGAAGTACTCATGTTCTATCGCTGTTATGCCAATACCTACCAAACGCACTATTCCACCCCTTACTTAAACCAATTGTTCTTCCAAAAATGGGTTCAGGCTATGCCAGACTCATTGCACTTCATTATGGCCATCCGCGATGGACAAACTATTGCGTCTGCATTATTAGTCATTGACCGAGATGGTCATAAGGCTTATGGGCGCTACTGGGGCTGTTTAGAACAGCATCCTTGTTTACATTTTGAGACCGCTTTTTATCAAGCGATTGAGTTCTGTATTAAAGAGCATATACAGCTACTAGAAGGTGGTGCTCAAGGGGAGCATAAGATGGCAAGAGGCTTTATGCCAAGCACTGTTAGCTCCTATCATTATCTGGTTGACCAACGCTTTGCCGATGCGGTCGGCAGGTTCTTAGAGCGGGAACGTATGGGAATTGGTCAATATCTGGATGAGCTGGCTGAGCATAGCCCCTTGCGCCAGGGCAGTCATGGCCTAGAGCTCGGTAAGAATAATGAGAATGCGCTAAAGTAGCTTATGTCTAATAATCACTCCAACCCTTCTGCTGGTGCCAACTCAATCCTCATTGGCGATGCAGACTCCGACTCACCCTGCATTGGTATTTGCTCTACTCTCTTTGATGAGATCTGCAAGGGCTGTGGGCGCACTGCCCTAGAGGTCAGTAATTGGGTATTTATGAGTCTAGAGGAGAAGCAGGCGGTCTGGACTCGGATACAGGCAGAGGGTACAGCGATGCGCTTTACCCGCGAGCAAAAGACCTAACCTGTAAGCGCTTGACTACGTAAATACTCTTCGTAGGTTCCCGAGTAGTCATTAATCGTACCGTCGTTTTTAATCTCTAAGATACGATTTGCGAGTGCTGAAACAAACTCACGGTCGTGCGATACAAAGATTAGGGTTCCCTCAAACTTCTCTAAAGAAATCTGTAAGCTCTCAATCGATTCCATATCCATATGGTTGGTCGGTTCGTCCATAGCCAAGACATTATGTTTTTGGAGCATTAATTTGCCCCAGATCAGTCGACCCTTCTCGCCACCCGATACTACCTTGACCGATTTACCAATCTCATCGCCCGAGAACAATAAACGGCCCAAGATACCTCGCACTGCTTGATCATCATCGCCTGGCTTACGCCACTGGGTCATCCATTCAAACAAGGTTTCTTCTTTAGGAAAACACTCGCTCGTATCTTGTGGCATCACACCCACATTGGCGTTCTCTGCCCACTTCACATCACCGCTATCGGCTGGAATACCATCAAAGCGTTTGCTAAGAATCGTTTTAAGCAAGGTGGTCTTACCGGCACCGTTTTGTCCAATGATGGCAACCTTCTCTCCCGGACGAATTGCTATCTTGAAGTTCTTGAAGATCACGCGGTCAAATTTTTTGGTCAGTGCATTGCACTCCACCGCCATATTGTGTAATTTCTTTTCGGTTTCAAACCGAATAAATGGGTTCTGGCGCGATGAGGGTTTAATCTCAGCCACCTCAATTTTCTCGAGCTGACGTTGACGCGAGGTTGCTTGTCTCGCTTTAGATGCGTTGGCTGAGAAGCGACTTACGAAGGCTTGCAGTTCAGCAATCTTCTCTTTGGCCTTCGCATTCGATGCCAGTTGTTGGGCTCGTGCTTGGGTAGAAGCCAACATATAGGAGTCGTAATTACCTGGGTAGACCTTAAGGGTCCCAAAGTCCATATCAGCCATATGCGTACACACCTCGTTTAAGAAGTGACGATCATGAGAAATAATGATCATGGTGCTGTTACGCTGATTCAGAACATCCTCTAACCAGTGGATGGAGTGGATATCTAAGTTATTGGTAGGCTCATCAAGCAGCAAAACATCAGGATCTGAGAACAAGGCCTGCGCCAACAGAACCCTCAGTTTCCAGCCCGGAGCAATATTACTCATCGGGCCATTGTGTTCCTCTAACGGAATCCCAATACCCAGTAATAACTCACCGGCTTTTGCTTCTGCTGTGTAACCACCATACTCCGCATATTTAGCTTCGAGCTCGGCAGCACGCATATAGTCTTCGTCGTTTGCATCAGGGTTCGCATAAATTGCATCACGCTCAGCGGCAGCTTGCCACATCTCTGCATGCCCCATCATCACCACATCCAGAACCCGCACATCTTCATACGCAAATTGATCTTGGCGCAATTTACCCAAACGAATATTAGGCTCTAGGCTGACATTGCCCGCAGAGGGCTCTAACTCGCCACCTAAGATTTTCATGAAAGTGGATTTACCACAGCCATTGGCGCCAATCAGGCCGTAGCGATTGCCTCCACCAAATTTGACGGAGATGTTCTCAAACAGGGGCTTTGCCCCAAACTGCATAGTGATATTGGATGCGTTTAACACAACGACTTTCTATAACAAAAGATGAATCGGGAATGCCAGGTGGCAAAGCTCACTATTTTAACGGGCTTCTGAAACGAGGGATGCTAGTAGGCTGCGGCTAGTCCATCGCGCCGGCTATCGCTGGCTGCGACATAGCCGTCGGCTATCTGGTCGCTAAGGCGCCAGATAAACTGGCCTGAACCAAAGTCCATATAGGGATCTTCTACCTTTTTTAGGATATGCCCCTTTTCTACTAGGCCCTGGACGGTCTCTGGGTTCATATTGGCCTCAACATCTAGGCTAAAGTCGCGATTTACTTTCCAGCGAGGTGCATCACAAGCTGCCTGAGGCTGCTGTTTATAGACCAACATTCTGAGTAGGGTTTGCAGATGGCCTTGCGGTTGCATATCGCCGCCCATCACCCCAAAGCTCATTTGAGGAACTGTTTTGCCGTTCACCTCTTTGGTCAAGAAGGCCGGAATAATCGTATGGAAGGGTCGCTTATTACCAGCCACCACATTCGGAGAATTTGGATCGGACGAGAACCCATAACCGCGGTTCTGAAAACTAATTCCCCAATTGGGCTCCACTACTCCAGAACCAAAGCCCATGTAATTACTCTGAATGAATGAGATCATTCGGCCTTCCTCATCGGCTGCGCTGAGATAAATGGTGCCGCCAGTATTGGGCATCCCAAAGGAGAACTGAGTCGCTTTCTGTTGATCAATTAATTGGGCTCGTTTGGCTAAGTAATCCGTGTTGAGCATTTGCGCAGGGCTAACTTCCATCGAGCGCGGATCGGCCACATAGCGATAAACGTCTGCAAAGGCAAGTTTCATGGCTTCAATTTGCAGATGCTGACTCTCAACACCATCCACAGGATATTTAGCCAAATCCAGTTGCTCTAGGATACCCATAGCAATTAAGGCACCGATACCTTGACCACTTGGAGGAATCTCGTGCACATCATAGCCCTGCACTTTGGTTGAGATGGTACCGACCCAATCAGGTTTGTAATTAGCTAAATCACTGGCAGTCATCGCCGCACCATGTTCTTTTGCAAACGCAGTAATGGCCCGTGCAATGTCGCCCTCATAAAAATCTCGCAGGCCTACTTGCGCTAATCGTTTGAGAGCTTTTGCTGCCTGTGGAAAATAAAACATCTCACCGGTTGCAGGCGCCCTACCCTTGGGCATAAAGGCTTGTGCAAAACCGGGTTGTGAGGCTAACTCGCCGGTAGCCGCTGCCCATTTATGGGCAACAATTGGGGCTAGAGCGTGCCCTCTCTCTGCAATCTCAATCGCGGGTTGGAGTAGATCCGTAATGGGTAATGAGCCAAAGCGCTCATGCAAGGTTTGCCAACCAGCTAATGCACCTGGCACAGTAACGCTATCCCAGCCCCGCATAGGACGTTTTGCGAGACCATTACTCTCCCTGCCATACTTGGCGGCAAAGTAATCGAGGCTCCATGCTGCGGGTGAGACTCCTGAGGAGTTCAGTCCATGCAATTGCGTACCATCCCACACGATTGCAAAGCAATCACTTCCAAGACCATTGGATACGGGCTCCACAATCATTAGGGCTGCAGCGGCAGCAATCGCCGCATCAATCGCATTACCACCCTGATGCATAATCTTCAAGCCCGCTTGGGCTGCATAAGGGTGCGAGGTTGAGACAATATTGCGCCCCATCACCGGCATGCGGATGGTGGGATAGGGATTATTCCAATTAAATGACATTGCTATTCCTTAAGAACGGGTTCGCGTCAATCGTTTCTGAATGACTGGAACTCGGATCACTAATAATAAGAAGATTATCCCAGCATAGATGTAGACCACCTCAAAATCATTCTTTCCGGCCTTATGCCACAGATAGTGCAAGACTCCGAGGACGGCAATTAGATAAATTAGGCGGTGTAATAAAGACCACTTGCGCCCCAACCAACGCATAGCCATCTGATTTGAGCTGATAGCCAAGAGGCTCATACAGACAAAGCCCAGAAATCCCACAGTGATGAATGGACGCTCAATCACATCATCAATCATTGCCTTGGCATCAAGGTTGTGATCCAACCAATACCAAATGGTGAAGTGCAAAAATGCATAGAAGAAGGTAAAGAGCCCCAGCATGCGTCGTAACTGTATCCACCCACTCCACCCCGACATCCAACGCATTGGGCTCATGCTTAAGGTGATGCACAAAAAGGTAATGGTCCAAGTGCCAGTCGATCGGGTAATGAACTCTACTGGGTTGGCTGTGAGATCACCAAGGTAACCCAAGACCAATAAACGCACTAGCGGTATTAGCGCCAGTGCAAAGACAAAATACTTGATGGAGGTAATACCTGGCATTGCCTAGTAAAACTTTTTTAGATCCATGCCGGCGTAGAGTTTTGCCACATACTCACCATAACCATTAAAGGGCTCGGTCTTAATCTTGGGCGCAAAGATGCCACGACCATCAATCCGGCGCTCGGTCGCTTGGCTCCAACGGGGGTGACTCACGCTTGGATTTACATTGGAGTAAAAACCATATTCGCGCGGTGCAGACATGCTCCAACTCGTAGGCGGTTGTTTTTCGGTAAAGCGGATCGTCACTAATGACTTAGCACTCTTAAAGCCATACTTCCAGGGCACCACTAAGCGCACTGGCGCACCATTCTGCTTGGGCAAAATCTCTCCGTATAAGCCTAAGGTTAAGAGTGTCAGAGGGTTCATAGCCTCATCCATGCGTAAGCCCTCTCGATAGGGCCAGTCCAATACGGGTCTACGTAAGCCCGGCATTTGTTTTGGATCAGCAAGAGTAATGAACTCCATGTATTTGGCAGAGCCCAAGGGTTCTACTTTATTAATCAGATGCGAGAGTGCATAGCCGTTCCAAGGAATCACCATTGACCAGCCTTCTACACAACGCATGCGATAGATGCGCTCCTCCATCGGAGCTAATTTGAGCAAGGCATCAATATCGAGAGTTAAGGGCTTTTTAACTAAGCCCTCAATGCTGATTGCCCAAGGTCGGGTTTGTAAACGCTCGGCGTATTTGGCGGGCTCATCCTTGTCCATACCAAACTCATAGAAGTTGTTATAGCTGGTTACTTCTTCATATGAGGTGGCAGTCTCTTTGGTGGAGTATTGTTCATTGAACTTAGCTGCTAACTTCTCTTTAGCAATTGGGGTTTTAGCGAACGCCTCACGCTCCAACCATGAGCCAAGACCCATCGCCATCGATCCCATCGCTGCGGTCTTTAGCCACTCACGGCGCTGTTCAAATACTCTGCGTGGGGTGACATCGCTACTTTGTATGCGTCTATCTTTAAATATCATCGATCAACCTTTAATTGAAATGGTGTGAAATTGGTATTGGTATCGTAATAATCTTCATTCTCTTTACGCTTCAGATAGCCAATAATCCAGTAGGTAAAGGGGGTTGCTAAAACCTCCCACGAGGTCTTCAATATATATTGCGCTATTGCTACCTGAATAATTTCAGCAGTCGGCCAGACAGCATAAAAGGCAATCATGTAGAACAGAGATGAGTCCACCAACTCTCCCGTTGCGGTTGAGCCAATGGTCCGAGCCCACAAATGCTTGCCTTGGGTCCAGACCTTCATCTTGGCTAAGACATAGCTATTAACAAAGCTACCGCACCAAAAGGCAATCATCGATCCCAATGCAATTCGCCACGAATTACCAAATACTGTTTCTAGGCCTTGCTGATAATTAGCCATGTATGACCCGGGCGCTACTGGTAAATGAATCACCACCTGTGCCATGATGGCTGCAAAGCCTAAGGCTGCAAATCCAGCCCAAACGGTGCGCCGATCGTATGCATAACCATAGACCTCGGTGAGCACATCGCTAATGAGATAAGAGATCGGGAAAAATAAGATACCGGCCCCAAAAACCACCAAGCCAAAATACGGCAGATCGAGGGTCGCAGCCTTACCCGCACCAATGAAGTTAGAGCATAGGATCACCGCCACAAATGCGGCCAAGATCAGGTCGTAATAGCGGTATTGCCGGCGCATAGTTAGCCAAGGGCCCTTGTGGTGACTGCTTTCCTGTTAAATCAGTGAATATTTCATAGAATAGCGGTATTCAGTCTTTTTATCCGAATTCATCTCAAATCCAGAAAAATAATGAGCAAACCAAGCTTTCACTGGGAAGATCCCCTTCTCCTCCAAGACCAACTAAGTACCGAAGAGCGCATGATCGCTGATGCCGCTAGAGAATATGCCCAGGGCAAGCTCGCACCGCGGGTCCAAGAAGCCTTTCGTGCGGAGAGTACCGATCCATCCATCTTCCGAGAAATGGGTGAGCTGGGGCTTCTGGGGATTACTATCCCCGAGCAATACGGTGGCGCTAATTTGAACTATGTCTCGTATGGCTTGATTGCGCGTGAGATTGAGCGGGTAGATTCGGGTTATCGCTCCATGATGAGTGTGCAATCTTCCTTGGTCATGGTTCCAATTAATGAGTTTGGTACTGAAGCCCAGAAACAAAAATACCTCCCTAAGTTAGCCACTGGTGAGTGGATTGGTTGCTTTGGCCTGACTGAGCCCAACTTTGGTTCGGATGCGGGCGGCATGATTACGCGTGCCAAGAAAGTTCCAGGGGGGTTCTCGCTAACGGGCTCCAAAATGTGGATCTCAAACTCACCAATTGCCGATGTCTTCGTGGTCTGGGCTAAAAATGATGCGGATCAAATTCGGGGCTTCATCCTTGAAAAAGGGATGAAAGGTTTAAGTGCTCCCAAAATTACGGGTAAGCAAGGATTACGCGCTTCTATTACCGGCGAGATTGTGATGGACGAGGTGTTCGTACCTGCGGAGAACGAGTTCCCCGAGGTCACTGGCCTAAAGGGTCCGTTCACTTGTCTTAACTCGGCCCGCTACGGTATCTCTTGGGGCGTACTAGGTTCGGCTGAGTTCTGTTGGCATACTGCGCGTCAGTACACCTTAGACCGCCATCAATTTGGCCGTCCTCTTGCTGCCAATCAGTTAATTCAAAAGAAATTAGCAGATATGCAAACCGATATCGCCATGGCTTTGCAAGGTGTTCTACGTTTAGGGCGTATGAAGGATGAAGGCACTGCTGCTCCCGAAGTGACATCGATCATGAAACGCAACTCCTGCGGCAAGTCACTCGAGATTGCTCGGATGGCTCGCGACATGTTGGGTGGTAACGGTATCTCGGATGAATATGGTGTGATTCGGCACATGCTCAATCTAGAAGTGGTCAACACCTACGAAGGTACACATGATATCCATGCGTTGATCTTGGGTAGAGCCCAGACAGGTATACAGGCTTTTAGTTAAGCTTTAAGAGCTCGAGTGCTATTGCCTGATAGGCTTCTGGTTTGGCACTACCAATCACAAGCTTTTTTCCTGCTGTGTAGTTCGGGAAGTTTCTTTGGATCGAATCGGTATACGCAGGGTCATAGTGACGAACTAGCAGTTCATCCACCAGTATTTGAAACTTCTTCTCTTGCGATAGTGCTTGCCATTGACTAATTTGTTCTTTGCCATAACGCTGGGTTAATAAAGTCAGTAAGTTTTCGAGGGCCTGATTGTCTTCTAAGAAGTGTGCGTATTCTTCCATTAAGCAGTCAACCCGCACTCTACGCTCAGCCTGAATCTCGAGGCACTCACTATTCCGAATCTGCTCCATCAATGCATCTGGTATGTGTAGGCCGCCTACTTTTTTACTCTCCGACTCTACATAGATCACTTTCTGAAGATCAAAATGACGTAAGGCATTCCATAAGCCGGTCTCAAATGCTTTTTGGCTTGGCTGCTCTTGATGAGGCAAGCCACCCAATACCGATCCGCGATGAGCGGCCAGTTCTTCTAGGTCTAATACTTGGGCATGAGCTTTGAGTGCTTGCAAAAGTCTAGTCTTGCCACTACCAGTCATGCCACAGATCACCTTGAACTGAAGTTGAGCCGCCCACTGATCTAAATCGGTGATAACTTGACGCCGGAACTCCTGGTAACCACCGCGGAGCTGATGAGCCTTCCAGCCAATGCGTTGCAGAATATGAGTAAATGCGCCGCTGCGCTCTCCCCCTCGCCAGCAATAAACTAATGGGGTCCAATCACGCTCTTGATCAAGAAAATTGTCTTGCAAGTGGCCGGCAATGTTCTTGGCTACTAATGCAGCACCAATTTTCTTGGCAGCAAATGGGGATTCTTGTTTATAGATCGTGCCTACTTGCGCACGCTCTTCATTACTTAGTACAGGGCAGTTGATTGCGCCAGGAATGTGATCTAAGGCAAACTCTGCGGGTGAACGTACATCAATAATGCAGTCAAAGCGGCTCAGGTCTTGATGTAAAGACCCCGGTTCAACAATCCAAGAGCTCAAGCTAAACCCAAATGTTTCTGAAAGGGCTCAGGCCATGGTGCAGGACGCTTGGTCTTGAAGTTAACCCATACCAATGTGGTGCCACCCGCAGCACAAAGCACATCAGGATTGCTAGCAAGAGACATCAGGTTATAGATATCAACACTCGTACGTCCCACTTTGCCAACATATGTTTTGATGATCAGATCACCTGGGTACGATACCTGTGAATAGAAATTACAGAATGCATTAGCGATTAAGGCCCCGCCCTCAGCATGTTGAATACCAAATCCAAAGGACTCAATCCAATGAATACGCCCCTGCTCCATATACCGAAAGTACAGGGTGTTGTTGATGTGCCCAAAGGCATCCATATCGCCCCAACGCAATGGGATGATGGCTTCGTGCACTAATTTTTTATCGTCTGGTATATCAATCCGCATACCACTAAGTTCCTTGGGTGCTAAAGATCTAGTTTACCCTGTGCCCTAAGACTCGCAGCGGATTTGCTGGCGCAGATCCTTGAAAAATTGAGCTCTGGCGTCTACTGGTACAAAGATACCGATGGGGAGCTCTTGATCGCTTTGCTCTATCCGAATTAATCGTTTACCGTCTTCTTCTTGCTTGAGTTGCAACCACTTGGTGTTGAACTCATGGCGCTCGAGCTTGCCCCCAATGTTCTTCTCAACGGTGACTGAACTACCATCGATGGCAATCGACTCATAATCGAGTGCGTGGCGTGCGTAGATTAATAAGGCGATCCCTAATGCAGTAAGCTCAATGATGGTAAATGGCAAGATCATCCAAATGCCTTGTATCAAGAAATACGTAGCAATGATTGATGAGAACATCAGCATCGAGAGATAAAAATAGCCTACTTGCTTGGGTGTAAACGAACAATTTCGTTTCATATGCCATGTACGCATACTATTTACTAGATGAGGTGCTGTGCAGCACAGCGATCCATCGCACGTGCCAGTTCAATATCACGCTGAGTGAGACCACCCGCATCGTGAGTAGATAAGGTCACCTCTACACGATTCCAGACATTAAACCACTCAGGGTGGTGGTTCATCGCCTCAGCATGCAGAGCACACTGGGTCATAAAGGCAAAGGCACTCTTGAAGTCTTTAAATGAATAAGTGCGAGTGATTGCATCCCGCTTAGGTACTACAGCCCAGTTGGCTAACTCTGTTTTAAGAATGGAGCGCTCATGATCGTTCAGTAAGGCAGCCATTTTGATCGCTTTAGCAGGAAGTTGGTATTAAGAATTTTGTAAGGCGAGTTGATACAAGAAGGTAGAACGTGCACCCGAGCGACAGAAGGCTAAGATGGGTTGCGGCATACTCTTTAAAAGTTTAGCCATTTCGACTACTTGCTCAGGGGTAATCGCACCACTCACGACCGGTAAGTAAGCGTATTCCAGTCCTTGAGATTTAGCCATTGCTGCAATCGATGCATTGCTTGGCTGCTCCGGGCCCTCTTCACCATCCGGACGATTATTAATAATACTTTTATAACCCTGCTGTGCAATCTCAGCTACATCAGTGGGCTCAATTTGGCCAGCTGTTCCAAAGTTTGGGTTATGACAAGAAATATGTACGTTCATGCAATCCTCACAAAATAATAGGTCTTGATTATTTCTTCTGACCCACAAAATCAAATAGCAACATCCCACCAAGCATAGCAATTACAAAGGCTAAGGCCTTTAACTCACCAGAGCCCAGAGATACCAATGCGGGTCCTGGACAAAAACCTGCCAGACCCCAACCAAGTCCAAACATCGCACTACCAATTAGCAAGGGACGATCGATATCACGCCGTGTCGGCATATGCATCGCACCTCCCAAGAAACTCTGGGTCCGATTTTTAGCAAGATAAAACGCAATCAAGCCGACCAATACTGCACCACCCATTACAAAGATCAGAGATGGATCCCACGCTCCTGAAAGATCTAAGAATGCCAAGATCTTGGCGGGGTTGGTCATGCCAGAGATCATTAGGCCCAAACCAAATAGAACCCCGATCAGATACTCGCTTGCATTAGAGAACACCGAAGTATTTTGGCTCATGGTCTTAAACAAGATGACGAACAACGTAAACAATTAGGAAGCCACAGCCCATAAAGGTCAAAGTAGCCAACAAGGAACGAGGTGACAGTCTAGATAAACCACAAATACCATGGCCACTGGTACATCCAGATCCATAACGTGCTCCAAAGCCAACTAATAAGCCCGCAATGATGAGCGTCAGGTAATCCGCATCAATAACAGGCTTCACCTGGATATCAAAGACATACTTCCCCCACAAAGCTGCAGTTAATAGGCCAAGGGTAAAACTAAGTCGCCAGAGCCAATCGGATTTTTTTGCCTGCAATAGTCCGCCCACAATACCGCTGATTCCCAGAATGCGCCCATTAAAGAGAACATAGAGAGCTGCAGCAATCCCCAACAAAATCCCGCCTACTAGGGCGGGTCCTGGAGAGAATGAGGTCCAATCAATGGTCATCGTTTTATTTTAAGGCCTAACAAGGCTTGGGGCTAAGGCGCCATTGTAGGTACTGAAGTCCAATGTAGGCTCCCAAGATAAATCCAGGAAAGGCAATAAAGGAGTTCAGTGCCAAGGTAGAAAGACCACTCAAGCCCTGTCCAACCGTACAACCAACCGCGGTCACACCCCCAAAGCCCATTAAGGCCGCACCCACCAAATGATTAGCGGTATCTTCTACCCCACGGAATGACTCCCAGCGAAAGTTTTTGCTAAGGATGGAGCTAATTGCAGAACCCAGGATCATGCCAATCACAGCCACAATGCCAATGGTTAAAACCTTCGACTTATCGCTCGTGAACATCATCCAATCTAAGGCAAATGCATAAGGGGCAACAAAAGAGAGACTCTCCATCCGTCCAGAATTAGTTACCAAGAAGGCTTCTTGCAAGGTGTTTGGGTCCTCTGTGAGGTGGGCATAGTGTCCAGAGACCCACCAGATCGCTGTAATACCGACACCCACTCCAATACCAGCGAGTAGGTTTTCGGTATTCCAGAATGATTTTTTGAGAACAGCAAAGCCTATAAATGCGCCACCAATGATGAGCGCCAAGATCGAACGTAAACTTTCTTTAGCGATTCCAAACGAAGCAGACAAAATACTTGGTAGGTCTTGATTGGTACTTAAGCTCAAGGAGACCTTATCAATGGTGTTTGCTTTCATGATCCCCAGAAAGCCACGCATGGTCATATAGGCAACAAGCCCCAAGACGATGAAGACCACGATCGACTTCAGGTTGCCGCCACCAATCCGAATGAGGGTCTTACTGCCGCAGCCAGATGCCAAAACCATGCCGATACCAAATAATGTGCTCCCAATCAAAGTTGAGAGATAAAGCACACGATTGCCGGTGTAAAACGATTTACTGACATCAATCCATCCTAAGTGCGACATCAAAGCTACACCTAAAATTGCGATGCCAATGGCCAAGCACCATTGACGCATTCTCGACCAGTCTTCCATCAGAATGCCATCCGACACAGCACCAAGAGTGCAAAAGCTAGTCTTTTGCATAATGATGCCTAGGATTGTTGTAATAAACAGGGTAATCAATAAAGCTTGACTGCCCAGAGAAC
>Ga0209358_10000247_pt1 | contig 49093 bp, 47 predicted proteins | sample LauGreFa1BDMLBSN_2_FD_187574 | JGI IMG/M metagenome (GOLD analysis project Ga0209358, IMG submission 187574) | Freshwater lake microbial communities from Lake Michigan, USA - Fa13.BD.MLB.SN (SPAdes) (version 2) | ecosystem: Environmental > Aquatic > Freshwater > Lake | place: Lake Michigan, USA... | reverse complement strand
CAAGGATATGATGCCGAAGGTTCGGGCTGTGCGGGACTTGATCGGCGCGCGGCCGATTGACCTTCAGGTCGATGGTGGCGTGACGGCGGAGACGGCACCGCTTGCGGCAGAAGCGGGCGCAAATGTGTTTGTTGCGGGATCAGCCGTGTTCAAAGGCGGACCCATCCATTATGCCGACAAGATTGCCGCCATTCGCGCCAATGCGCAGGCTGCATTTCGTCGCTGAGTGCATCGAACGAGACCGTAAGCCGAGAAGGAAGAGCCGATGATTCCCCGCTATAGCCGCCCGGAAATGGTTGCGATCTGGTCGCCGGAGACGAAGTACCGGATTTGGTTCGAGATCGAGGCGCATGCCTGTGATGCGATGGCGGAGCTGGGCGTCATCCCGAAGGAATCGGCGAGGGTCATCTGGGAGAAGGGTGGCGCGGCGACATTCGATGTCGAGAAAATCGACGCGATCGAGCGGGAAGTAAAGCATGATGTGATCGCTTTTCTGACGCATCTTGCAGAATTTATCGGGCCGGAAGCGCGGTTTGTGCATCAGGGGATGACATCATCCGATGTGCTCGACACAACGCTTGCAATCCAACTCGCGCGCGCAACCGATCTTTTGATTTCGGATGTCGATAAATTGCTCGCCGCACTCAAGCGCCGCGCGTTCGAACACAAACTGACACCGACAATCGGCAGGTCGCATGGGATACATGCAGAGCCTGTGACGTTCGGGCTGAAGCTGGCGGTCGCCTATGCCGAATTCCAGCGGTGTCGCGACCGGCTTGTCGCTGCGCGCGCGGAGATTGCGACGTGTGCGATTTCAGGGGCTGTCGGGACGTTTGCGAATATTGATCCGCGTGTCGAGGAACATGTTGCCAAGGCGCTCGGGTTGGCGGTCGAGCCCGTGTCAACGCAGGTGATCCCGAGGGATCGCCATGCCATGTATTTTGCGACGCTCGGCGTTGTGGCGTCTTCAATTGAACGGCTTGCAACTGAAATCCGCCATTTGCAGCGTTCGGAAGTATTGGAAGCGGAAGAGTATTTTTCGGAAGGGCAAAAAGGCTCCTCCGCGATGCCGCACAAGCGCAACCCTGTGCTGACGGAAAATCTGACCGGATTGGCGCGGATTGTCCGGGCGGCAGTGACGCCAGCGCTGGAAAATGTCGCGCTGTGGCATGAGCGGGATATCTCACACTCGTCCGTCGAGCGCATGTTCGCGCCAGATGCGACGGTGACGCTCGATTTCGCGCTGAACCGGCTGACACATGTGATTGATAAATTGCTGGTCTATCCGGAAAACATGCAGAAAAACCTCGACCGTCTGGGCGGGTTGGTGCATTCGCAGCGTGTTCTTCTGGCGTTGACGCAGAAGGGCGTAAGCCGCGAGGATAGTTATCGGCTGGTGCAACGCAATGCGATGCCGGTATGGCGTGGCGAAGGTGATTTTCTCACTCTGCTGAAAGCTGATCCCGATGTCTCGGCGCGTCTGAGCGTTGCCGAGATCGAGGAATTGTTTGATCTCGGCTATCACTTCAAGCAGGTGGATACGATTTTCAGGCGCGTTTTCGGCGAGGCCTGACCTTTCGATCAGCTAAGGAAAATCAAGGCGGCTTTGGTCGTTACAAAGACGCCGACGACGATGACAATGCCGGCGAAGACACGCCCGAGCAGTGCTTTGCGTGCGGCGAGGACGGTGCCGAGGCGGGTGCCGAGCAGGCCGCCAATGACAGCGCTCACGATAAAGATCAGCGTCAAAGGCCAATCAATCAAGCCGGACAGGGCATAGGTAATCGAGGTTGTTGCGCCGAAGGCCGAGACGGCGACAAGCGAGGTGCCGATTGCAAACGTGATCGGCATTCCGGTGGCGAGCATCAGGCCGGGAACGATGAGAAATCCGCCGCCAATGCCGAAAAATCCGGACAGAATACCGACGGTGAAGCCTATTCCGACCAGAAGAGGGACAAGACGCCGAGCACTTGCGCGGGTGAGTTTCACATCGGGCACGCCCTCGGTCTCGGGGCGGCGAAACATCGCGATGCCGATAATGATCATGAGAATGCCGAAGAGACCGAGCAGTTTTTGGCCATCAACGAGCTTGGCGAGGTTGGCACCACCAAAGGCACCAATTATCCCTGAGAGAGCAAAGACGGCGCCGCAGCGCCATTTGATTAGGCCGGATTTCGCCTTCGAGGCGAGATTGGTGAGCGCGCTAACGGCAACAGCGAGTGCACTCGTACCAATCGCGATGTGTGGGGACGAGACGCCGACCACATAGACGAGCAAGGGAACGGCAAGGATTGAACCGCCCCCGCCAACCACGCCCAGAATCAAGCCGGTCAACGCACCGGACATGATGCCGAGCATGAGTGTGGCGGGGTCGAGAAACATGTCAGGCAGTCCTGATTTGGCGGTTCCAAGGCATTCTGCGAAGAATATTGGCCATGGCACACATGCCGGTGACACCGGAAAATGTTAGACCCGCGCCGACAAAGGCCGACAGTGCGTAAAAGCGCGGATCAACGCCAGTACCAAGGATGACGCCAGCCAGTACGAGGAGGCCCGCCGCAATCATCACCTGCCGCATTAACTCGATTGGCGCACCTGCTTTTCTCTCGGTCGGCAATCCGGCGCGTTTCCACGCGTCCATGCCGCCGTCGACAAGATAGGCTTTGCCGCCGACTGATTTAGCGAGACGTTCGGCATTGGCCTGCGTGCGGGCACCGGAGCGGCAATGAAAGACAATGACCGCGTCGCCCGTCTTGAGGTCGGTGCTGTCCAGTTTGGAAAGCGGCGTATTGGTGGCGCACGGAATGCGCTCACGGGCGAATTCATCGGCTTCACGGATATCGATGAGGGCGGCACCCTCGCTGATCAATCGGTGGGCTTCTTTCGGTGGCAGGATCGGTAGCGACATTTTAAACTCCAGCTTTTTTTTAGATTTCAGACAGGTTAAATTTTCGATCCGCGGCAATAGAGATCATGCAGCGTTTCCAGCAAACGTTCGATTCGGGGATCGGCGATGCGATACCAGATCGTCTGAGCATCGCGGCGGGTGGTGACCAACCCCTCCTCCCGCATTTTGGCAAGATGTTGCGACAGAGCCGATTGGCCGAGGCCGACAATTGACGCCAGTGAACCAACCGTCGCCTCGCCCTGTTCGACCAACCGGCACAGAACGAGCAACCGTTTTTCATTGCCAAGCGTTTGAAGAATAGCCGCCACGTTGGCAGCAGCACTTTCAAGGCTTATCGATTGAGTATGATCCATTGGAGATCTCCGATTGATCAGCGCAAATTTCATCTTGCATGTTTATTAGAAGTTTCTTATATTAGTGTCAACTAAAATAATGAACCCGAATGATTGGATCAAAACATGCCGAATGAACCCAAAATTCTCGCCTTTTTCGATGAGCCAACCAATACGGTGAGTTATCTCGTCGTCGATCCGGCTTCAAAAGAGGCGGCGGTCATTGATCCGGTGCTCGATTATGATCATCGTTCAGGCAAAGCGACCACGACATCGGCGGATGCTATTCTGGCGAAAGCCAAAGCCGATGGTTTGACGATCACAATGGTTCTGGAGACCCATGCCCATGCCGATCATCTTTCGGGCGCGCCTTATATCAAGTTGAAAACGGGTGCCAAGGTTGGAATTGGCGAGCATATTCGCGAGGTGCAAAAAATCTTCCGTCCAATTTTCAATGCGCATGATGTTTCCGGCGACGGCAGCGAATTTGATCTGTTGTTCAAGGATGGCGAACATATCAAGCTTGGTTCGCTCGACATTGAAGTCATCCATACTCCCGGGCATACGCCAGCCTGTATCGTCTACAAGATCGGCTCCCATGTTTTTGTTGGCGACACGCTGTTCATGCCGGATTATGGCACGGCCAGGGCGGATTTTCCCGGTGGGAGTGCTCGGCAACTCTATCATTCGATGAAGAAGCTCCTGAGCCTGCCGCCGGAAACGCGCTTGTATATGTGCCATGATTACAAGGCACCCGGACGGGACCATTATGCGTGGGAAACAACCGTTGCGGAGGAACGCGCGAAAAATCCGCATATTCATGACGGCGTGACGGAAGATGACTATGTCGCGATGCGCGAGGCACGTGATGCCAAGCTTGCGGCGCCCATGCTTCTGTTGCCGTCCATCCAGGTTAATATTCGGGCTGGGAAAATGCCGCAGCCGGATGCAAACGGAATCACCTATCTCAAAATTCCAGTCACACTGACTGCGTAAAGGCGGAGGATGCTGGTGAAGCCCGCTTTGCTATTCGGTGACCAGTCGGGTTAGACTGATCCGATCAGGAAGCGGGAGAGACGCTATGGGGAAGTTAGAGGGCAAGGTCGCGTGGATCACGGGCGCGGGTAGCGGCATTGGCGAAGCGACAGCGCATGCCATGGCAAAGGAAGGGGCTATCGTCGCGCTGACTGGCCGCCGGAAAGAGCCATTGGATACGGTCGCGCATGCGATTGAAAAGGCTGGCGGCAAGGCATTGGTCGAGCCGGGCGATGTCATGGACAAGGCGATGGCCCCTGCCGTTGTCGCGCGCATTGTCAAGGCTACAGGGCGCCTAGATGTGCTCGTCAACAATGCCGGCACCAATGTGACGGCGCGGACTTTCGCCGTGCTCACGCCGGAGAATCTCGACTATGTGATTCAGGCCAATCTCAACGGTGCCTATTATTGCGTTCTGGCGGTGCTGCCGCAGATGCGGGCACAAAAGGATGGTGTTTTGATTCATACGTCGTCATGGGCAGGGAGGTATGTATCTCCCCTTTCGGGTACGGCCTATACGGCCTCCAAACATGCTGTCGTGGCGATGAGCCACAGCCTGAACATGGAAGAATTCAGAAACGGCATCCGATCATCGGTGATCTGCCCGCACGAGATTTCAACCCCGATTCTGGAAACGCGCCCCGTAAAGGTGACAGAAGAAGAGCGGGCGCGGATGCTGCAATCGGAAGACATGGCCAATCTCTATGTCTATATCGCGACGCAGCCACCACATGTCTGCATCAATGAAGTGACGATCGCACCGACCTGGAACAGAGCGTATCTGAATATGCTCTAGAGATCGTAATCCTCGATCCGACCCGTGCGGGCCCCTTCGGTTTTCTGAAGCGCCCGCGCGGTTCGCTCGACGGAACGGAAGAGGCGAATGAAATTGCCGCTGGCGATCTTGGCGATTGCCGCATCCGCCCAGCCGCGATCGACAAGGGCTGCGATGAGGTTTGGGAACTTGGAAACGTCTTCCAGACCCTCGGGTGTTGTACCACCAAAAAAGTCCGACCCGATGGCGATGTGGTCGACGCCGGTTTTCTGCACCATATATTCAATGTGGTTGCAGAGCTCGGGTATCGTGGCGCGAGGTTGCGGGCCATTCGCCTTTACATGAGCAGCAACAGCAGCCGAGTGATCTTCGAGAAACGACGATTTGCCGTATTGATCTTTGAGTGGACGCGCCCAATCCCGCGCAGCTTGACTGATGAAATCCGGCACGAAGGTCGCCATAATGACGCTTCTCTTGGCACGAACACGGTCAAGGACGGAGTCGGGAATATTGCGCGGATGATCGCACAGGGCGAGAGCGTTGTTGTGCGAAAAAAGGACCGGCGCGCGCGAAATATCGAGTACGCGATTCATCACGCTTGGCGCAGTGTGGGCGAGATCAACGATAATCCCGAGTCGGTTCAGTTCTAGCACGACGGCATCACCGAATTTGGTGAGCCCATCGTGACGCGCAATATCGGTGGCACTATCCACCCAATCAAGCGTCTCGTTATGGCAAAGCGTCATCAGGCGCACGCCGGCCGCATACCAAGCGCGCAACGGGCCAAGGCTATTTTCCAATCCAACGCCGCCTTCAACTGTCATGAAGGACGCAATCTTTTTTAGCCGTTTCGCGCGTGCAATATCCGTGGAGTTGATTGCACGCAGAAAAACGTCCGGATAGGTGCCGCTCAACTGGTTGATAATATCAAGGAGTTCGAGTGTCGCCCGCCCGGGCTTTTCAGCAAGCGTGGGGACGAAGGCAGCCCACCATTGCGCGCTGACGCGACCTTCCCGAAGGCGTGGAATGTCCGTATCGCTTTCGGGATGCTTCCGTGCGATGTCATATTTCGCAACATCCATCCGCGCTTCGGGGTGCGTGTGAATGATCCAAGGAAGGTCATTGTGCCCGTCAATGAGGGGTATTTTGTCGAGAAGTTTGAGAGCGTGCGCGTGGGCCTTTTCGGACGGCGAATAAGCAGACATTTCAGAATTCCAATTTACACTGGATTAATGCGGATTTTGTCCGATCTTAACAAGTCTATTTTTTAAGCAATGGAAGGAAAGGGGCGATCAATTCGATTTGAATTGGCGATCCCATGCGATAACAAGCGCTTTGGCCTTGTCTACGTCTGTCTGGGGCATCACAGTCAAGATTTCCGCGCGGGTTTGCGAAGCGCGCTCCCGGATCAGATCATCCCACGGGGAGAGACGAATAATGGCAAGACTGCACCATTTATAGGCCTGGATAAAATCCTTATCGACGCCGATACCGTGGGAATACATCATGCCGATCGTGAATTGGGAATTGGAATTCCCTGCAATGGCTGCTTTGAGGTGCCATTGAGCGGCAATCTCATTATTCGTCTTTCTGCCCTGCCCGAGTCGATACATTTCCCCGATAAAGAATTGCGCATTCGCATCGCCTTTGTTGGCGAGTGGCAAGAACTCGCTAAAGGCGGCGGCATAGTCGCCGCGTCCATAGGCTGTGGCGCCATCCTCGACAGAGGGAAGCAATCGCGGCAAAGCCAGCAAAACAACAAAAACCAATAGCAGGGCAACGCCTGACAGAACTGCGGTTACTCGCGACATCGTGCCGCCCATACTCTTCTCGTCGACGTGACGAATACGTCATGGCCCGCCGGGATGGCGAGCCAGACACCTTATCGGATCACCCTATCAGACTAATGTTGTGCTGACCGCAATATTCCCCTTGGTCGCATGCGAATAGGGGCAGACAATATGCGCCTTCGCCACGAGATCCTCGGCCTTGGCCTTGTCGATCCCGGGCAGACTCACCTGCAAGGCGACCGTAATGCCGAAACCTTTGCCGTCATCGCGCGGGCCGACACCAACCGATGCTGAAACTTTGGCGTCGTCCGCAATCTTGACCTTCTCCTGACCAGCAACGAACCTGATCGCGCCGAGATAGCAGGCAGAATAGCCGGTTGCAAAAAGCTGTTCCGGATTGGTGCCTGCACCGCCGTCACCCCCCATTTCCTTGGGAACCGACAATTTGACGTCGACTTTTTTGTCGTCCGTCGCACCGTGTCCGTCGCGACCGCCCGTCGCAGAACCATGTGCCGTATAAAGAACATTGACCATAAGAGCCCCCTTTGTGATGATTCACATAGTGATACGGAACGAAAATTCAGTAAAGCCTGATTTAGTGCATTTGACGCTTGAAAACGGCTTCGACCGCTATGACCGACGCAACCCCCCTGCCCGTTCGATAAAATCGGCAACAATATCAACGCCGACGCCTGATCGAACATTCGTGAAAACAAACGGTCGGTCCTTGCGCATGAGTTTCGAGTCGCGGTCCATGACGTCAAGATCGGCGCCGACGAAAGGAGCGAGATCAATCTTGTTGATGACCAGCATGTCGGAGCGCGTGATCCCCGGCCCACCCTTGCGCGGGATCTTTTCGCCGCCGGAAACGTCGATCACATAGATGGTCAGATCGGCCAGTTCAGGCGAAAACGTCGCTGCCAGATTGTCACCGCCCGATTCGATCAGGATCAAATCGAGATTGGGGAATTTTTTGTTCATTGTATCGATGGCAGCAAGATTAAGAGAGCAATCTTCCCGGATGGCCGTGTGGGGACAGCCGCCCGTCTCGACGCCCATGATCCTTTCTTCGGGGAGAGCACCGGCAACGGTCAGAAGGCGCGCGTCTTCTTTGGTATAGATGTCGTTGGTAATGGCGCAGAGATCGTAAGTATCGCGGAAGCGCTTGCACAAAGCTTCTGTCAGCGCGGTTTTACCGGAACCGACGGGACCACCAATGCCGACGCGGAGCGGGCCGTGGGATGAAGAACGTGTCATGAGCGGAACAGCCTCGTATATTGGGTTTCATGGCGAAGGGAAGCGAGATCGGAGCGGAAAGCGGCACTACCAAGATCGTCAAGTGTTGAGGTCGACGCAAGTATAGCCATCTTGCGAATGGTCGGCATGAGCGCTGCAAGAATACGCTGTGCATCCGTTTGACCAATAGGGCCGAGACGAACGGCTGCTGACACCAGCGTCGCCGAAAAAGCGAGAAGAAACGCGTCGAGCGTTGTCGATAGCGGGATATCATGCCCTGCCGAGAGCGCGCCAACGGCAACCGGATAGGCGATATCGCCGTCCCACGCCGATTTCAGGAAAGCCAGCGAAGGAACCTCCCATGCAGCGCGGGCGGCTGTGAGAAAGGCATTGCCTTGGGCAGTTGCTTCAAGATGCCGCTCGGACGAGGGTTGCATCGCAACAGCCAGTTCCGCAACCTCGCCGAGGGCGGCACGATCCCGAATTGTGATAGCGCGATGAGCGGCCGCCATGATAATCGCGTCATTATAGCCCGAACCGTGAACCAGAAGGTCCGAAATCCAAGACTCGCAGGTGGCCGCATTATTGATATCACCCGCTTCCACGGCCCATTCGAGACCGTGGGAATAGGCGAAGGCGCCGACCGGAAACGAGGGCGATAGCCAGACAAGAAGCGGCAGGCCCGCCGTCTCAGTCATGTTTGTGCGGGTGCGCATGGCCGTGCGCATGATCATGTGAATGGCCATGATCGTGGTCATGGCTGTGATCATGGCCGCAATTCTCGTCATGGACGTGGTCATGATCATGATCATGGGCGTGGGTGTGGACATGCGCGCCATGCGCGTGTTCATGGTTGTGATCATGTGAATGACCGTGACCGTGGCTATGACCATGATCATGCCCGCACTCGTCATAGGCTCCGCGCTCAGGCTGGAACGGGCGTGAAACGACGGCGGTTGCGCATCCAAGGCCGCGAACCATTTCAGCTAACACGTGATCGTTTTCGATGTAAATCGCATCCGCCGTGATCTCGGCAGGTGTGTGGCGGTTGCCGACGTGCCACGAGACTTTGAGCAAGCGTAACGGGTTTTCCGCACGAATTTCGAGCAACGTTTGGGGTGCCGCTTTCACCAGAACGAGGCTGCCATCTTCGAGTTTCAGCGCATCGCCATCATTCAGGATGGCCGCCTTTTCAAGATCAAGCAGGAATTCGAGGCCCTTTTCGCCGGTCAATGCAATCCGGCGGCGGTGTCGACCTTCATGATCAAGACTGACTGAATCGACAATCCGGTCAGGCTTTACCGCAGGCTTGCGAATAATCGTTGTTGCGCGTTGCATCGGGTGACTTTCATTCAAACTTTTCGACGAGCGACCTTAAAACAGAAAATAGCGTTGCGCCATTGGCAGTTCGGTCGCCGGTTCGCAGACGAGCAATTCTCCATCCGCAGTCACGGCATAGGTTTCCGGATCAACGAGAATATCAGGCGTTGCATCATTATGAATCATCGAGGCTTTTGAAATGCCGCCGCGCACATTCTCGACAGCAACCATCTCCTTCACGGTTCCGAGTTTGCCGCGCAGATCATTGGCAATCGCCGCCTTTGACACAAAAACGAGGGATGTCGAGGTGAGCGCCTTGCCAAAAGCTCCGAACATCGGGCGATAATGGACGGGTTGGGGCGTCGGGATCGAGGCGTTGGGATCACCCATCTGGGCAGCGATAATTGCGCCACCTTTGATCACCATGTCGGGCTTCACGCCAAAGAAAGCGGGCGACCAGAGAACGAGATCCGCCATTTTTCCCTGCTCGACCGAACCTATGTGGCGGGATACGCCGTGGGCAATGGCAGGATTGATCGTATATTTGGCGATATAGCGCTTAACGCGGTGATTATCGGCGCGACCGTCACCGGAGAGTGAACCGCGTTGTTTCTTCATCTTGTCGGCAGTTTGCCATGTGCGGGTGATAACTTCGCCGAGCCGCCCCATGGCCTGACTATCCGACGACATCATGGAAAGCGCGCCGAGATCATGCAGGATATCCTCGGCGGCAATCGTCTCGCGGCGGATACGACTTTCGGCGAAAGCGAGATCCTCGGGGATTGACGAGTCGAGATGGTGGCACACCATGAGCATATCGAGATGCTCGTCGAGCGTGTTGACCGTGAAGGGCCGGGTCGGATTGGTCGAGGATGGCAGGACGTTTTTCAATCCTGCGACCTTGATGATGTCGGGAGCGTGACCGCCGCCTGCGCCTTCGGTGTGGAAGGCATGGATCGTCCGGTTTTTAAAGGCTTTGACCGTGTCCTCGACAAAGCCGGACTCATTCAGCGTATCCGTGTGGATCATCACCTGAATATCGTAATCGTCCGCGACCGAAAGGCAGTTGTCGATGGCTGCAGGTGTCGTGCCCCAGTCCTCGTGAAGTTTCAGCGCGCAGGCACCTGCTTCGATCATTTCAATGAGTGCCCCCGGCAAGGCTGCATTACCCTTGCCTGAAAAACCGACATTGACGGGGAACTGGTCGGCAGCTTCGATCATCCGCGCCATGTGCCATGGGCCGGGCGTACATGTTGTCGCGTTTGTTCCTGAAGAGGGACCAGTGCCGCCGCCCAGAAGCGATGTCACGCCAGACATTAGCGCATGTTCGATCTGCTGCGGCGCGATAAAATGGATGTGTGTGTCAAACCCGCCGGCGGTAAGGATCTTACCTTCACCCGCAATGACGTCCGTGCCCGGTCCGATAATGATCGTTACGCCCGGTTGAATATCGGGATTGCCCGCTTTGCCGATGGCGTGGATACGGCCATTCTTCAAGCCGACATCCGCCTTCACAATGCCCCAATGGTCAACGATCAGGGCATTGGTGATCACGGTATCAACCGCACCGTCCCTGTTCGTGACCTGACTCTGGCCCATACCATCGCGAATGACCTTGCCGCCGCCAAATTTGACCTCCTCGCCATAGATCGTGAAATCTTTCTCGACTTCAATCACGAGGGACGTATCGGCAAGACGAACGCGGTCGCCTGTGGTGGGACCGAACATATCCGCATAGGCGGCGCGGGACAGGGACGTAGCCATCGGCATCTCCAACAACACAACGATTGGAGTTGTAAACACGTTCGCAAAAAGCATAAAGCCCGATTTATTGCCTCATGCGTTTGGAAAAGCACAAAAGAGAGGCGTCGGACGATGCAATCATCCGGGCATTCTTCACAGTTGAGGGATCATGAAGCGATGCGGCATCACACGACTGCCCGAGCTTTCAAGAGCGGGGGCGCGTTTTGTCCGGATCATAATGCGAGAGGCGGACGATTTTTGCCGGAAACCGCTTTTGCTGGCCATCGAGCTTGCCGATTTCAACCTCGGTATCAAGGGCCGAATGATTGATATCAACGCGCGCCATCGCGATATTTTTCTTGAGCAACGGCGAGCGCATGCTGCTGGTCACGACGCCGATTTGCGCGCGACCGATATGGACGCAATCCCCATGGCCAACCGCATCATTGGAATCGATATCAAGGCCTACGAGTTTGTGACGCGGGTGCTCCTTGCGCTCGATCAGCGCAGCCCTGCCGATAAAATCGTCTGTTTTTGATTTCAACGGAACGGTAAAGCCGATACCGGCTTCGAACGGATCGGTTTGGTCGGAGAATTCATAATGCGCGAAGATCAATCCCGCTTCGATCCGGACCATGTCGAGCGCTTCGAGGCCCATCGGAGCGATGCCGTAGTGTTGCCCTGCTGCCCAGACTGCTTCGAACACAGCTTTGGCATCCTTGGGGTGGCAGAATATTTCGTAGCCGAGTTCGCCCGTATAGCCGGTGCGTGACAAAACGATTGGCGGACCTTCGAAATCTCCGATCCGGGCCGGCGTGAAGCGGAACCATTCGAGCTCTGCTACCGAGGGCTGAGCGGGCGATGTCCAGATAATGTCCTTCAAGAGTTCGCGGCTTTTCGGCCCTTGAACAGCGATGTTATGGAGCTGGTCGGTTGATGAGCGCACCCATGCTTTGAACCCCATTTTTTCGGCCTGCTGGCGCAGCCAAAGGCCTGAAAAATCATCGCCCCCGATCCAACGGAAATTATTCTGAGCGAGGCGAAAAACGGTACCGTCATCGATCATTCCACCATTTTCATAACACATGGCAGTGTAGACGACGTGGCCGTTCGACAGCTTCCGCATATCGCGCGTGACACAATATTGCATGAGCGCTTCAGCATCGGGACCAGTGACTTCAAATTTCCGAAGTGGTGAAAGGTCCATAATGACAGCGCGTTCACGGCAGGCCCAATATTCTTCCACTGCGTTGGTGTTATTGAAGCGGGTCGGCAACCAATAGCCGCGGTATTCTGTGAAATTCCGTGTCATCTCGGAAAAATTCGAATGAAACGCGGTTTCCTTGGTCAATTCAACATCTGCATCTGGGGTCATGCGATAGGCCACCGCTCTCGAGAAGGTTTCTTTGGATGAATAAACGCGGACGTGAATATCCGTGGGGTCCCACGCATTCGCCGCGTCGATGTCGTCAGGGCAAGATGATGACACGCAGACGAGATCCGTCATGGCTTTCATGAGCACATAATCGCCGGGACGTGACCACGGCTCGTCCAGATAGAGCTGGTTGTGGCCGTCAATCATGGTGTTGTAGAAGTAATTCAGCGCTTCCCAGCCCTTGCGTGGCGCTATGCCATAGGGCGCAAGCGCACCATTGAAATTGTCCGTGCAATTGATATGGCCCGGATAGCCCATATCGTCATAGTAACGGCTGTTGCAGGCAGTCGCGAACGCATCGTGACGTCCGACCGTATCCTGAACGATCTCGACCAGCGGCTCGAAATGGCGCCCGAAGGCTTTCGCGGGCAGGCCCGGAGTGGGGTAGCTGCGGCCAGTCAAGGTACGGGTGATCGTTGCATCGAGCGCACTCTCGATCCCCTTGTCGAGTTGACGCACGGAAAAACATTGGAAATCAGTGCATTGCCGACCTGCGACGTCGATAATCTGGATAAATTCACCCGCCTTGACGAGATAGGCGGAAGCCGTGGCAGCGGCAATTCTCATCTCCTGAACCGGATCGCGCAGGGGATCAGGCAGAAGATCTTCGTATTTCCGGACAATAGGCTGCGACCGCTTGATCAGCACCTCAATATCGGTCGCTACATCCTGCCGTTCAGCATCCATGATCGTGCCGGGGGCGACAACAATCAGCAGCCCAGAAGCGGTGACCTTGAACGTCGCGGTTTCGCCGGCTTTTGACTGGCCACCGAAAATACGAAGGGACGAGAGAGAGGCAGGATCGACACCGCGGCGCTCGAGCGCTTTCCGCGTTCTGGCAGCATCAGGATCATTCCCTGAGAGGATGGCTTTCAACCCCTCCCCTGTTCCGGTCGCTGACGCACCAAGCATGGTGAGGTCTGAGCGTCCATCCGATAGAACAGTAATCAACTCACAGGGCTGGAGGCCCTCAATATCGCGCACACTGATTTCGTCGCCGACACCAATCGAAATAACGAGGCTCCCGCCACCACGTGCTTTGTAGCGTTCGGTATTCGGAGGAATCGCGCGAATTCCCGGCCGCCATATCTGGCTCGGGCGCGGGGCAAGACCACTAACAATGTGATGGGGGTCGGACATCATGCTCATGACCTAGTTACCGACCCCCTCATTTCCATCAAACTTAACTCAGCAATCGAGGGTATTGTCGCGCTCCCAATCCGTCAACTGACGGCTGTAAGCGTTCCAATCGTTGTGACGCATCTTGGTGTAGCCGTCTACGAACTCGGAGCCGAGCATCGACCGCAACACGCTAGATTTCTCCAGCGAGCGCAATGCGTCAAGCAAGTTCAGTGGCAGTCGCTTGGCGCCCTTTACCTTGTGTCCGTCTGTGTACATGTTGATATCAAGACGCTTGCCCGGATCCCGCTTCTGACGGATGCCGTCAAGACCCGACGCCAGCAGTCCAGCCTGCAGTAAATACGGGTTCACCGCGCCATCGGCGAGGCGGAATTCGAAGCGACCGGCGTCCGGAATACGGATCATGTGCGTGCGGTTATTGCCCGTATAGGTCACGGAATTCGGAGCCCAAGTCGCCCCCGAGATCGTGCGCGGTGCATTGATGCGCTTATATGAATTAACGGTCGGATTGGTAAGGGCACAGAGCGCATCTGCGTTGTGGATCAACCCGCCGATGAAATGATACCCCAATTGCGAAACACCAAGTTCACCCTTCGGATCAGAGAACAGGTTCTTCTTACCGTCCCAGAGCGATACGTGTGCATGGCAGCCATTGCCCGTGAGATTAACGAAAGGCTTCGGCATAAAGGTGGCGCGCATGCCGTGCTTCTCGGCAATGGATTTTGCCATGAATTTGAAGAAAGCGTGACGATCAGCGGTGAGAAGCGCGTGGTCATATTCCCAGTTCATTTCGAACTGTCCATTCGCGTCTTCATGGTCGTTCTGGTAAGGCGCCCAGCCGAGGCTTAACATCGAGTCGCAAAGTTCCGTGATAACTTCATAGCGACGCATCAATGCCTGCTGGTCGTAGCAGGACTTTTCCTGCGTATCCGCCTCGTCCGAGACGCGCTTGCCGTCCGGTGTGATCAGGAAGAATTCGCACTCGACACCCGTCTTCAGCGTGTAACCATCGCTCTCGGCGGAGGCCAGCATGCGCTTCAACATGTTGCGGGGGGCATGTTCGACTTCCTTGCCGGCCATCCAGAGATCAGCAGCCAACCAACCCACTTCCGGCTTCCACGGAAGCTGGATCAGGCTGTCGGGATCAGGAACGGCGAAAAGATCAGGATCGGCGGGTGACATTGAGAGCCATGTCGCAAAGCCTGCGAAGCCGGCACCATTCTTGGCCATATCGCCAATGGCTTGCGCCGGTGCGAGTTTCGCGCGCTGCACGCCATAAAGATCCGTGTAGGAAATCAGGAAATATTTTATGCCTTTTTCCTTTGCGGCCTTCACCAGATCGATCGCCATGTAACCCCCCTCTTGATTGTTTCGAAATAACGCGTTTCGACTTAATTGAACTTAGAACGTTCCTGATTTCCCCGGAACCCAGTTTGTTCCGGCGAGCGGAACGCCGGACATCGCCGCCGCCTCGATCGTCAGAGCGCAAAGATCCTCCGGCTCAAGATTGTGCAGGTGGTTCTTGCCGCAGGCGCGGGCAATCGTTTGCGCTTCGAGTGTCATCACTTTGAGATAATTTTTCAAACGACGACCACCGAGGATCGGATCAAAGCGTTTGAACAGCTCCGGATCCTGCGTCGTGATACCGGCTGGATCCTTGCCTTCATGCCAGTCATCATAGGCGCCAGCTGTGGTGCCGAGCTTGTTGTATTCTGCCTCATAAATAGGATCGTTATCACCGAGCGCGATCAGAGCCGCGGTTCCAATCGCAACTGCATCAGCACCGAGTGCCATGGCCTTGGCAACGTCGGCGCCGGAGCGGATACCGCCCGAGACAATCAGCTGCACCTTGCGGTGCATGCCGAGATCATGGAGTGCCTTAACTGCTTGCGGGATACAGGCAAGAATGGGCATGCCGACGTTTTCGATGAAAACATCCTGCGTGGCTGCTGTACCACCCTGCATACCATCGAGCACAACGACATCGGCACCAGCTTTCACTGCCAAAGCTGTGTCGTAATAGGGACGCGCGCCGCCAATCTTGACGTAAATCGGCTTTTCCCAATCGGTGATTTCACGGATTTCCATGATCTTGATTTCAAGATCGTCCGGTCCTGTCCAGTCCGGGTGACGACAGGCAGAGCGCTGGTCGATCCCCTTAGGCAGGTTACGCATCATCGCCACACGATCAGAGATTTTTTGGCCAAGCAGCATGCCACCACCGCCGGGCTTTGCGCCTTGACCGACGACCACCTCGATGGCGTCCGCACGACGCAAATCATCGGGGTTCATGCCGTAGCGGGACGGAAGATATTGATAAACCAGCGTTTTGGAATGGCCGCGCTCTTCCTCGGTCATACCGCCGTCACCGGTTGTCGTCGAGGTGCCTGCAGCCGTTGCGCCGCGTCCAAGGGCTTCCTTGGCGGGGCCGGACAATGCGCCAAAGCTCATGCCGGCAATTGTCACAGGGATATCAAGATGAATTGGTTTTTTTGCAAACCGCGTTCCAAGCCATACGTCGGTTGCGCATTTTTCACGGTAACCTTCGAGCGGATAACGACTGATCGAGGCGCCTAGAAACAGCAAATCGTCAAAATGCGGCAGGTGACGTTTTGATCCGCCGCCACGAATATCGTAAATGCCAGTTGCGGCAGCCCTACGAATTTCGGCGTTGACGTCGTTCGAGAATGTCCAGGACTGACGCGGCGGCGTGTGGGGAAAATCGCTCATGTTCGATCCTCAGTATGACGACGCGTTGTCGATGTTAAAATTATAGAGTTTTCGAGCCGAACCATAGCGTTTGAATTCTTGAGGTTTGGCTTTGCCGTCGGCTTCACCCCGTTTCAGGAGATCGGCGAGAATTTCGTAATGCTCGGGACGCATTTCTTTCTCGATGCAGTCCGTGCCGAGGCTCTTGACCGACCCGCGAACAAATAACCGAGCCTCATACAGCGAGTCACCTAGTGCTTCGCCGGCATCGCCCAAAACAACAAGATTGCCAGATTGCGCCATGAAGGCAGACATATGGCCGATATTGCCATGCACGACGATATCAATGCCCTTCATCGAAATCCCGCAACGCGACGAGGCATTGCCTTTGATCACGAGGAGGCCGCCGCGACCCGTTGCACCGGCATATTGGCTTGCGTCGCCATCAATGATAACCGTGCCGGACATCATATTTTCCGCAACACCCGGACCGGCAGAGCCCTTGATGCGAACTGTCGCCAATTTGTTCATTCCACCGCAATAATACCCGGTGGATCCTCGCACTGTGACATCAACAGCCGCATCAAGGCCAACTGCAATGGCGTGTGCGCCCTTCGGATTGATGATTTCCCATGCTGTCTGGTTGGTCTGGCCCTTCAGCGCGTGAAGAGTCGAATTCAGCGCGCGCAGTCCCTGCGCCTCGAGATCGAAAGTCTGCATGTTCAACGTTCCCAGAAATAGACAGTGGCGGGTTCAGGTTCCCAGACTCGCGCGGTCTCGATCCCAGGAAGGCTGACCATGGCACGGTATTCAGAGCCGAACGCAACGTATTGGTCGGTCTCCGCCATCACCGCAGGCTTGCAGGCAATCGGATCACGAACAACGCCGAAGCCGTTCTTTGTGCCGACCACAAAGGTGAAAAACCCGTCAAGATCGGTCAGCGTTGCTTCCATCGCCTCGCCGAGCTTAGAGCCCTCCTGTAGCTTGTGACTGATAAAGGCGGCCGCAACCTCTGTATCGTTCTCAGTCTCGAAGGTCATACCGGCTTCACGTAGGACGCGGCGAACCGAGTTATGATTTGAGAGCGAACCGTTGTGGACAAGGCACTGGTCGGAGCCGGTCGAGAAAGGATGCGCACCCATGGTCGTGACGGCAGATTCCGTTGCCATTCTCGTATGGCCAATACCATGAGTACCCGACATATGGGCGATGTCGAAGCGACGGGCGACATCTTTCGGAAGGCCGACTTCCTTGTATATTTCGATCTCCTCGCCGGCGCTCATGACACGTGCGGAGGAGCGTACCTCACGCACTGCAGCGCGCGCCGCATCGATCTTGTCCGCAGGAAGCGTCAGAACAGCGTGGGTATCCTTTGACGTCATTGTGACAGTCGCGCCAATCGCCTTGCCAAGATCAGCTGCAAGCGTCTTGAAATCTTCAGCGGCATTGGCGGACTGAACCGTCAGTTTGGCCTTACCTTTTTCCGGGCGGGTATAGATTGCAATACCGGCACTATCAGGACCGCGATCCGTCATGGTGATGAGCATGTCCGTCAACATGGCGCCCAGTTTGGGCTCCAATTTCGGATCTTTGAGAAATAGTCCAACAATTCCGCACATGAGGCTTCACCGAGCAAGCGTTAAAGACACTTTAGAATAAGCCCAACCCTTGGGCTCTGTCAATTCATACGAAAATTATATTCCTGTGAAGAAAATCAGGATTCGCGCGGATAAATAATGACGGAGAGATAGGTCATGGGTGCCGACAAAAGCTGTTTAGGACCGTGCAGCGCCCCCGAATCGAACATCAAAGCGTCTCCAGGGGAGAGATGGTATTCACGATCGGAATGCGAATAAATGACCTCGCCGGTGAGCATGTAGATGAATTCGGTTCCTTCGTGCTGAAACGCAGTGTAGGGCGCGGCATCCTCGGTGAGCGTTATGAGATAGGGCTCGACATTAATGTCGCCGCCCAAACTATGGCCCAAGAGATTATATTGATGCCCGACTTTTGTGCCGCGACGTTGGATCGCGACCCCCTGCCCTGCGCTGACATAGGAACAATCGCGGCGTTCCTCGAATGCAGCAAAGAGCAATGTCATCGGAACATTGAGTGCTTTGGCAATCGACTGCAGCGTTGTCAAAGACGAGGAAATCTGGCCGTTTTCGATCTTCGACAACATCCCTGTCGAGACATTGGCGGCCTCGGATAGTTCGGCAACCGTCAATCCATTGCGTTTGCGAAACGTCCTGATCTGATGACCAATCGCCTGTTCAAGAGTGTGGGAGACGCTTTCGGGCGCGCCGGATCCCGTCGCAAGAATGATCGCTTCTATTGCTTTAGCGTCGATTTTTTTACGCTTCATTGTGCCCTGCCCGAGAAAACTCGGACAAACAGTAACCAGAACACGCGTCAGCGGCAATAACTAATGCCAAGCTGAGGGATTGCCAACTTATTCAAGGTCATCAGGTACCGGGACTTACTTCAATTCCGTGAATGGATCCCGAATCACTCAACCAGTGCCAAAAACTCCGTGCAAAGCCTCTGGCAACCGCGAATACAAAGGTCGGTTCTTCGTCAATCTGCCAGATCGTTACCGCAATATGACTTGCATGGGTTAAAGCGACGTCGTCGGGTTGGAAGGCTCGGGGATGCAGGTCGAGCGGAACACCTGTCGCAATCACCTCGCGGCTTGCCGGACCAGAAACACGAATAAGTGTTCGTGCATCACCTTGGTCTGTGAATGACGCGAATTTACCCAATTTTGCGACCAGTTCCCGATCAAAATCGGGATGGGCGGCCATATTTGTGATGGCAATCCATTGATCGGGACCTGCCCACAGGAAGGCGACACCTCCGGCCTCAACGCGTCTCGGGGTGTTCGGCAATTCAATTTTGAACAGTTTCTTGACCGCACCCTGCAAAGAGCCTGATTGTCCCTTTCGTGCTGCGATGCTGACAACAGAAATACCAGTCATCTCGGAAACCACGAGCCGCGCCGGTCCATCCTGCCTGCCAATCCGGCTATTGCGGGACAATTCCGGCACTGCCGAACGAAGTTCTAGCGTTCTGTTAGCCACGAAGCTTCTCCCCTTCCGGATCGTAGAAAATTGGTGAAACAACCTCGACAAGATATTCTTCACCACGGATCGGATCGCACGCACGGATGATTTCGCCCATCCGTTCCGGTCCACGCGCGAGGAACCCTAACCCGATCCAATGGCCGATGGACGGCGAGAAGGCGACAGACGTCACATAGCCCTCGTCATTCTGCGCGGTCGCTTCCAATCCTTGCCGGATGAAATGGGCACCCGCGCGGATCCTCCGTTTACGGTCAACCGGACGGAACCCGACGACGACAGGCCTGTTCGGATCAACGAGCGCTGGACGACCGGCGAGAACGCGGCCGATATAGTCTTTCTTGATCGACATCATCCGTCCGAGGCCGAGATCGCCAGCGGTGCTAATCCCGTTCAGTTCGGCGCCGGCGACGTGGCCCTTCTCGATCCGCATGACACCAAGCGCTTCCGTGCCATAGGGCGTTATGCCGTATTCTGCGCCGGCTTCCATAATCTTCCGGATCAGGGCATCGCCATAGCGCGACGGAACACCAATCTCGAAGGCAAGTTCACCCGAAAATGACAGGCGGTAAAGCCGCGCTCGGGTGCCACCGCACACGGTGATTTCGCCCGCTGCCATATAAGGAAACGCGGCGTTGCTGATATCATGCTCTGGATCGACGAGCTTCAAGAGAACGTCGCGCGCATGCGGCCCCGCAAGCGAAAACTGAGCCCATTGCTCGGTCGCGGAAATCATCTGCACATCAAGATCAGGCCAGAGCCACTGATGGCAAAACTCCAGATGCTGCATGACTTTGGCCGCATTAGCAGTTGTTGTCGTCATGAAGAAATGGTCTTCGGCGAGACGAGTGGTTGTGCCGTCATCCATGACGATCCCATCTTCACGGAGCATCAGGCCGTAACGGGCACGGCCTATAGCCAAATTCTTCCAACCATTGATGTAGACGCGCTCAAGGAATTCTGCGGCATCCGCGCCTTGAATATCGATCTTTCCGAGTGTCGAGACGTCGCACACACCAACGGACGAGCGGACAGCTTTGACTTCACGGGTGACTGTTTCGAGCCAATCTTTTTCTCCCGGCTTCGGATAATATTGCGCGCGGAGCCAATAGCCGGCTTCGACGAAGACAGCGCCTTGCTCGACGGCCCATTCATGGGAGGGCGGCAAGCGCGTCGGCTTGAAGTTTTTCTCGCGATGGTGCCCCCCGAAGGCGCCAATTGCGACGGGAGAAAAGGGCGGACGCATGACGGTCGTACCCACATTTTCAATCGCTTTGGCAGTGAATTCGGCCATCAGAGCCAGGCCGTTCACATTTGCCGTCTTGCCTTGGTCTGTTGCCATCCCTAACGTCGTATAGCGCTTGAGGTGTTCAACCGAGCGGAAACCTTCACGCTCGGCGAGTTCAATATCGAGAACGGAAACATCATTCTGAAAATCGACGAAGGATTTGCCGCGGGAGTTTACAACACGCCAGAGCGGCTGAATGGCCGTGCTTTCCGGTTCGACCGACGGCAGGGCAGATTTTTTTGCCTTGAACCCTGCGGCAATGGCTGCATCTTGCCCAAGAGAGTCACCCGTGGTGATCGCATCCGCGAGCGAAAGAGCGCCCGATGCCGAACCCGCAACAGCCATTCCGGGAGGCACAGCACCGGGGACGAAGGCTGCAATCGAGGAATTCCAGACCGGGCGACCATTCAGATGGGTTGTCAGGTGAACACTCGGGTTCCAGCCACCCGACATGGCGATCAAATCGCACGGTAGGGTGAGCAAGCTACCATCCTGGAGACGGATTTCGGCGCCCGAAACGCTTTTCGAGCCGAGAGCGCGTTCGACCGAGCCACCGGATATGACGCGAATCCCGGCCTTTTTGGCCAAAGCTTCGACGATGGGAGAAACTACCGGACGCGGGTCCACAAGGGCAGCAACGGACACACCGGCTGCAGCGAGTTCGGACACGGTCGACGCGGCGTCGTCATTATTGACGAAAACGATTGCATTACTGCCAGAAGCCACGCCAAACCGGTTGAGGTAAGTGCGGACAGCACCCGCCAGCATGATGCCCGGGCGATCATTATTGCCGAACACGAGCGGGCGCTCGATCGCGCCTGCAGCCAAAATGGCGCGCTTTGCAACAATGCGCCAGAGCCGCTGGCGAGGCGAGTGATGGTGAGGTTCGGCAAGGTGATCCGAGACGCGTTCGAGCGCGCCATAGGTTCCTCCATCGTAGACGCCGAAAACTGCAGTACGCCGCAGGATACGGACTTCAGGTTCAGCTTCGAGTTCGGCTGCCATCTTAGCGGCCCACTCTGCAGAAGACAGGCCGTCGATGATCCGTTGATCGCCCAAAAGACGGCCGCCGAGTGCCGAGTCTTCCTCGGCAAGAACGACGCGCGCGCCGGAGCGTGCCGCTGCCCGTGCAGCCATCAAACCAGCCGGACCGGAGCCAATAACGAGAACGTCGCAAAAGAGTGTCGATTTCTCATAATGATCCGGATCATCAAGGCCGGAAGCCTTGCCGAGGCCTGCTGCGCGCCGGATCATTGGCTCGTAGAGCTTTTCCCAAAGGACTGCGGGCCACATGAAGGTCTTGTAGTAGAAGCCTGCAGTGAGGAATGGCGACAAGAATGAATTGATCGATAACAGATCAAAATCCAGCGACGGCCAACGGTTCTGGCTCTCAGCCTCAAGGCCTTGATAAAGCTCGATCATCGTAGCGCGCGTATTGGGTTCACGACGGGCGCCCGAGCGCAACTCGACGATACCGTTCGGCTCTTCTGACCCCGCCGCGATCAGACCGCGAGGCCGATGATATTTGAACGAGCGACCGATCAGACGAACATTGTTGGCAAGGAGTGCCGATGCCAGCGTATCACCCGCAAAGCCTTGATAAAACTGCCCGTCAAAGCTGAAGGTGAGACTACTCGAGCGATCAATAGTGCCCCCTTGCGAGAGGCGCGAAGAGCCTGGAGGGAGGGTCATCGGGCCGCTCCTGTGGTTTTTTCGGACAAACTTACTTCTTTTGCGGGTTCAACGCCAAAAATTTCGTGGGTGCGGACGTCACGCGTCACAACAAGCCATGCGTGGCATCCGGCATTGTGATACCACAGCTCGCGATGGCGACCGACGGGGTTTTCTCGCTGGTAGACATAATCGACGAAGGCTGCGAGGGCATCCGGACGAGCCGGATCAGGACGCTGCACCGTGGCATCGCCAAGATAGATGAATTCATCAAGGCTCCGATTGCCGCAGTGCGGACAGGTGATGCGCATTGTGACTGCCTCTCAGTGTAAATTCGGTTGGGCACCAACGCCCTTTTCATCAATCGTGTGGCCGGTCGCAAAGCGGTCAAGGCGATAGGCCGTACCGACCGAGTGCATTTCGTCTTTCGCTAGAAGATGAGCAAAACAGAAGCCCGAGGCTGGCGTCGCTTTGAAGCCGCCATAGCACCAACCTGCGTTCAAATAGAGCCCATCAATTGGCGTTTTGTCGATGATTGGCGAGCCATCCATCGACATGTCCATAATTCCGCCCCAATGTCGTAGTAGTCTCACCCTTCCTATGGCGGGCATCAAGGCCATGCCGCCCTCGCAGACATCCTCGATTGTCGGAAGATTGCCGCGCTGGGCGTAGGAATTGTAACCATCTAGATCGCCGCCAAACACGAGTCCGCCTTTATCGGATTGGCTTATGTAGAAGTGCCCGGCGCCGAAGGTGACGACAGTATCGATGAACGGTTTGATCCCTTCCGAAACGAACGCCTGCAGAACATGGCTTTCGATGGGGAGATTTAAGCCTGCCATTGAGGCGACGCGTGACGAGTTGCCTGCACAGGCAAGGCCGATCTTTTTCGCGCCAATATAGCCACGGGTCGTCTCGATACCGACCGCCCTGCCCTTCTCGGTGCGGATGCCGGTAACCTCACAATTTTGAATGATATCAACGCCTTGTGCATCCGCTCCACGGGCATAACCCCACGCTACGGCATCATGCCGGACGGTGCCGCCGCGGGCCTGTCGGAGGCCTCCTTGGATGGGAAAACGATTATTGGTAAAATTGAGGAAAGGGAGATGCTTTTTGACGCCGGCGGCATCGAGCAGTTCGGCATCGACACCGTGCAGCCGCATGGCGTTGCCGCGGCGGACATAGGCGTCGCGCTGGGCGTCGGAGTGGAACAGGTTGATGATGCCGCGCTGGCTGATCATCGCATTGTAATTGAAGTCCTGCTCGAGACCCTCCCAGAGCTTCATTGAGAGCTCATAGAAGGGAACATTGCCCGGAAGGAGGTAATTTGAGCGGATAATCGTGGTATTTCGGCCAACATTGCCCGACCCGATCCAGCCCTTCTCGACGACGGCGATGTTCTTTACGCCGTAGACTTTGGCGAGGTAATAGGCGGCTGCGAGGCCGTGGCCACCGCCGCCGACGATGATGACGTCATAGGCGGGCTTGGGTTCCGGCTCGCGCCACATGGGCTGCCAGCCCTTGTGCCCGCCGAGCGCCTCGGAGATGACTTTGAAGATCGAAAAACGGTCATTCGCCATGAAATTCGCCTGTTTTGGCCGATTCAGCTGAGAGCACTCTAGCCTATCATCGCCAAACAGGGTATATAAGTTTTACTTATGATGAGACCTTCCGATGACGACACGCCTTGACGGCCTGCCTTTTGATTTGAGAAGCCTGCAAATCTTTCTTGCGGTGTGCGACACCGGCTCGATCACGGATGCGGCGCGGCAGCTCAATTTGTCACAACCTGCTGTTTCACAAGCGATTTCCGACATCGAGGCGCGTTCAGGGGCACAATTATTCGACCGTGCTGTGCGCCCGATCGGACTGACGCGGGCGGGGGGCCTGTTGCGGCAACGGGGGAGCAGTCTGCTGGCGGAAGCGCGCCAGATCGCGCCCTTGTTACGGGAAATGGTGCGGCATCGCCTGCCGCTGATCCGGGTGGGGCTGGTTGACTCGATGTCACGTGCTCTTTTGGTTGATTTGAGCGCAAAACTGGCGGAATCGACGGAAAATGTTGCGGTTTTGTCGGGTTTGACGGCCTCCCATGCGAGCGCTTTGCTGACAAGACGGCTTGATCTGCTGATCGGGGTGGATGACCTCGAAGACCTTGACGGGCTGGAGCGCTGGCCGCTCCTGAGCGAGCCCTATGTGCTGCTGGCACCCGATGATGTCGATCTACCGAAAGAGCCGCAAGACCTTGCAATATTTGCAGAAAAACATGATCTCGTCCGGTTCAGCGCACGCTCCCAGACGGGGATCGAGATCGAGCGGCACCTCAGGCGGCTGAAGCTCGACCTGCCGCGGCGGATGGAATTCGACACCCCCTTCGGCGTGACGGCGCGGGTGGCGGCACGACAAGGCTTTGCGATTACAACGCCGCTCTGCCTTCTGGAGGCGGCGCTGCCCATGGACGGGCTGGTCTGCCACCCCCTGCCGGGGCCGAGTTTGAGGCGAACATTGACGTTGATCGCGCGGCAAGCCGAGCTTGGACGGCTGCCGCACCACCTTGCAGGCTTCTGCCGCGAGCGGCTTGAGCTGAACGCGATCCCCGCGATCGAGGCACAATTCCCCTGGCTCAAGGGACTGGTACGCTGCGCCTAACCCCAGAAATACTTATACTCCAACGGTCTCCAACACGCCGGATTCCATGGAACAACGGCCAGAATGTCCAATGGAACATGTCCGCCCCGCGGGGGGAGTGTTTCCAGTCGGGTGTCCAACGTTGGAAATTGGGGCCGTCATTGCGAGCGGGAGCGACGCAATCCAGTTGTGGATTGGTGAAGGGTGTGATTAGCGAGTAGCGAGTAGCGAGTAGCGAATAGCGAGTGGGGGTGGGGCCCGTCATTGCGAGCGGGAGCGACGCAATCCAGTTGAGGATTGGTGAAGGGTGAGTGGGTTGGGCGTGGGAGAGACGTGGCGATCATCAGCTGGATCGCGTCGCGTTCGCTCGCGATGACGGAGCGCGGACACAGGGAAGACTTGAACGACCGCTGGCGGGTGTGCTTTGTCTGGCGCGGGGGCGATGCGCATGATGTCGAGATTGTCGACTACCATTGAGAAGGAGAGCGATGTTGAAACCGATTGATCGTGAACTGGTGGACGCAGGCAAGGTGGACTTCTCGGATGTTGCGTCGGACGCGACCCTTCCCGTGGTCACGCCGGGTGAAATCCTGCTGGAAGAATTCATGCGGCCTTCGGGCCTGTCGGCGCGGGCCTTGGCGCGGGAACTGGACGTGCCGGCAAATCGCGTGACCGAGATCCTCAAAGGCGAGCGTTCGATTACGGCGGCGACGGCCTTGCGACTGGCCAGGCGGTTTGGCGGGACGGCTGAATTCTGGCTGAAGCTGCAAATGGCGCACGACCTCGAAGTGGCGCGGCGGAGTTACAAGCCCGTGGCGGCGTGAGGGGCGGATGATGTGATGGGAGGCCACTAGGGCTTCAACGCTCTTCGGACCGCCTCGGGCTCTTTGTCGATGATCCGCAACAGGGTGGCTGCGGGGCCGCTGATGCTGCGGGTGCCCTGCTCCCATTTGCGGTAGCCGGAGAGGCTCATGCCCATGAGCGGTGCCATCTGGGTCTGCTTCAACCGCGCGCGCTTGCGGACTTGCCTCGGGTCAAGCGGCGCATGTACAAGAGCAGGCCCCTCGCCTTTTGCGTGGGCCAGTGCCTCGCCGAGTGACCGGAGAAGATCTTTGCCGAGGGTACTCATGGTTGTCATCTCCTGGCGGTTTTGAGGGCGGTGACCAGAGCGGTAACAGCCCGCTTTTCATCCGGCGTCATGTCGGACTTGGCGTTCTTCGGGTAGGCCAGCAGGGCGTAGAGCGGAAGCGAGCCGTCCAAATAATAATAGATCACCCGCGCTCCACCGCGCTTTCCTTTGCCCGTCGCTGCAAATCTGAGTTTCCTCACCCCACCAGTGCCGGGTATCACATCTCCAGCCAACGGATTTTCGGCAAGAAAAGTGATCAGCTCCAGCTTTTCATCCTCATCGAAGAGTTTAGCAGCCTGCTGGGTAAAGGTTGGCGTTTCAGCAACGGTTTGCACGCGTTAAATACCCCAATGGGTGACAAGATTCAAGAGCGTCTAATGGGCGTCACGATCATATTGTCTTCCCCATCTTACCGCCTCACCTGTTTCATCGCTCGCTTCGACATCAAGCAACCTCCCCTACGCTGCTGCCCTTGCGGCGAATTTTCCTTCTCCTTGTTGTGTGATGTCGCCATAGCGGACGAGTACTTTGAGGATGTCTTCGATGCGGCGGAGGCGGGGTTTGGCGGGGCCTTTGAAGGCTCGGGCGATGGCGTCGGCGCTCATGGGGTAGGTGGCGGACATCAGTATGCGTTTGACGGCCAGAGGTTGCTCGTAACGGTCTTTCGGGAAGACGGGTAAGCCCTTGTCGATGGCAATGACAGTGTCGCCCAAATCAAGCTCGATGGCGACTTCTGAGACGAGCCCTTTGCCGAAGCGGGGGCGTTGATAGTCGGGCCGGAGCCAGCGCACGAGACCGCGGGCTTCTTCTTCAGCGCGCTCGGCGTTGAGAGCCACGAGACGGGCGAGAATATCCTTGTCGCTTAGCGTATGGGGCCAGCCATAGGCGTCGAAGGCCGCGCGGTCGATCTGCTCGTGGAGTTCTTTGAGGATCAGCACGAGGCCGCGATGTTTGACGTCTTCGTCTTCCGGCGTCAGCGCGGCACCGCTTTTGAGCTTTTCGAGGACGTTATAGAGGCCCGTGAGCGTCAAATCGGGGTGCTCGGCTAAAACGCGCTTGCGGGTGGCGTCGAGTTCTTCGCCGAGGGCGCGGAGGGCGGTTTTGTGGGCCGCTGATGCGTCTGGGAAGGGGAAGGGGTCGAAGCAGCGGGATTTGGTGTAGCGTGGACGATCCTCTAAAACTCCGCCTTGATGGCTTGTCCAAACCAAGTGGATGCAGCTCGATAGAATTGCTAGTTGTGAAGCATCTTTAGATGCAATCGCTACGAGCATATTGTCCGGCAAAATCTCCGTGTCGAGAAACTGAAACACGCGGTGCTTTGCGGTTTCGACAGTTGCGATGTAGCGTGGGAGGCTTTCGAGGGCTTCACGTAACATTGTATTTGGTCGACCAAAAAGCCACCAATTCAAACGCCGGTAAGCCTCTCTGTTTACGTCCCGCTTCGGCTTAACGTTTTCATACAAATGTTGGTAGACGAGTGGGAAGCGGCTTCGCACGTCAATCTCAAGTAAACCGTGTAAATCAATAACCAATAAATCACGCGATCTCGCCATCAGATCGCGGCCATTGCGGTAAGGCCGAATGAAATGATCAATGCCTGCAATTTTGCCTAATCCCAAATATTCCGCCTCGGATCGGGACACCATAAAGCCAGCGCCGTGAAGTGGAACGCCTCGGGAGCAAAGCCCTTCATTTGCCAACAATGCTTTTGCTTTGGCTACATCCACCCCAATCGTCAAATCAGAATTGATGCGGCCTTCTCTCCGTTCATAGTCGATTTTCGGAGTATCCGTATCAAGTTCTGCTTCTCTTGTTACGGACAACACGACGCCATCATGCGTGCCCGCTTTCGCCACCGTCATCGCAATCCGCACGGCGGCGGCGTCTTTTGTGGCTTTTGTCCAAGGGTGATCTGCAATCGCAAAAACAAGGCTGATCGGGTTTTTCGCCGTCAAATGCCGCTCGGTGACGCGGCGTTGAAAGACTTGGCTGATTGAATTGGTGGTGATGAAGCCGAAGCGTTTCAGTTTCGTGTCCTTGCGCGTTAAAAGCTCCGCGGCGCGGTCCCACCAATACATCACGAAATCGGCGCTATCGTTCATGTGCTTGTGCACCGACCATAGGGTCTCGGTATAAAAATCACCCAGTTCAGCGCGGATATCTTTGCCGCCAATAAAGGGCGGGTTACCGACAATATACTCTGCTTCGGGCCAGTCGGGGCGACGGGCATTGGGTGCGGTTTCCTTCCGCCTGCCGTCATGCGTCGATATTGTTGGGGCTGGGTAGCCGTCCCATGTCAGCACGGCGTCAAATCGCCTGCGTTCGCCGGAATTAATGTTTTTGAACGCTTTCAAAATCGGCTCGGGCGGATGCTCCTTTTTAATCCGGTAATGCTGTTGCAGCGCGCCAATCCAGATCACGAGTTCGGCAATGGCGGCGGCGCGCGGGTTGAGTTCAAGGCCCAAAAATTGGTGCGGATCAACCGTTTCGCGTTCAAGCTCGAAGGCTTCAAAGCCAAGCTCGGCGAGCTTTTCCAAGATTTCGCCTTCAAGCCCCTTCATCAATTCAAGCGATACATAGAGAAAATTGCCCGTGCCGCAGGCGGGGTCCAGCACACGGGTATTGCAAAGCCGATGATGAAACTCACGCGCAAAGCCGATGGCGAGATCGCGCCCGTCCTCTTTATTGTCGGCATTGTCTACCGCTTCTTGTATCTTGATCTGCACATCGCGCCACTCGGCGCGGAGTGGCTCCATGACGGTGACTTGAACAATCCGCTCCACATAGAGGCGCGGCGTGTAATGCGCGCCCAATTTGCTGCGCTCTTTGTCATCCAGCGCGTGTTCTAACAGCGTGCCGAAAATAGCGGGTTCAACGCGCGTCCAATCGTGACCGGCGGCGGCCAGCAATTCGCCGATTTCTTCTTTGCCGAGCGGAAAGGCACGGGCTGCTTTGAACAGATTGCCGTTGAAATGTTTGAGATGTTGCTTGAAGGCGGAATAAAAGCGTTTGTTATAGTCCGCCTCGTCCATCCTCGCCCAAAGATCTTCGAGCAGAGGGCTGAAGCTTGCGGGCTGTTCGATGCATTCTTCCAGCAATTTGGTGAATTCGCCTTTTGGCAAAAGGTCCACATCTTCTGCAAACATGGTGAAGAGGCAGCGCATGAGAAAATGGGCGACCTCTTCCGGCGGGTGTTTCTTCTCCAATGCTTTACTGACTTTTGCCAAGCGATCCGCAATCTCGCGCGTGACACGTGCGTTCTCCCGCGCGGGGTTGAGGCTTTGCGGGTCTGTCCACACGGTTGCGAGGCGCGCGCGGATGGCGGGGTCGCGCAAATCATCCATGTAGATGCGGAAGTTCTGGCGGTCGGGATAATAGGAATAGGCGCGGCCCGTACCGGAGAAATCGGCATAAAGCTCGATGCAATGGCCGACATCGCAGACGATGATGAAGGGTGGTGCGGGTTCATCCCTTTCAAGACGAAATACATAATCTTCCGCCTGCCGCTTGGCGTTGACCATCAACGCATCCCAGCCTTTTTTAATCGAGCGTTTGCCGAGTTGCTCGGGTTCAAACCCCGGCAGATTTTGCTGGATGGAAAGTGCTTTCTTTCCACCCGCCATGCGCGATTGTTTGGCCTCTAAGATAAAGCACCCGCTTTTATAGAGATCGATAAATTTGGTGGGCTCGCCTTCGCGGTTTACCTGACGCTCAAACGTGTATCGATTAAGATGCTGGATATAGCCCGCGGGTTCCGGCGTGGAGACGCCGATCGTGTGGCAAAGTTCATTCAAAAACGATTGAAAATTGGCGCGTTCGGCTCCCCCTTCCCGCTTTGTCCAGCGGTTGAGGAAGTGTTCCAAAGGCGATGTGTAGATATCATTCATTCGTCAAACCGCGCTCAGCAAATTCCAACCCTGATTCGCTAAAATTCGAGGCGAGCGGGTGATAAGATATTACCTTACGTCAAAAAATTGACAATGGGGTGATGATTGGCGAGTAGCGAGTGGGAGAGACTTGGCGATCATCAGCTGGATCGCTTCGCACGCTCGCGATGACGGGACGGCGTCATTGCGAGCGGGAGCGACGCAATCCAGTTGGAGATTGGCGAGGGGTGTGATTAGCGAGTAGCGAATAGCGAGTGGCGAGTAGCGAGTAGCGAGTGGGAGAGACTTGGCGATCATCAGCTGGATCGCTTCGCACGCTCGCGATGACGGGACGGCGTAATTGCGAGCGGGAGCGACGCAATCCAGTTGGGGATTGGTGAGGGGTGGTGATTGGCGAGTAGCGAGTAGCGAGTAGCGAGTAGCGAGTGGCGAGTGGGGAGTAGGGAGTAGGGAGTGGGAGAGACTTGGCGATCATCAGCTGGATCGCTTCGCACGCTCGCGATGACGGCACTAGCTGGATCGCTTCGCACGCTCGCGATGACGTGGGGCTTCCTTCTCCCTTAGGAGACGCGACGTATCATGCTCCGCCGGGAATCCGGCCTTTGGTGTTGGCGAGGAGGGGTTGGGCAAGGAGCGCTTGGGCCAGCGTTTGGCGGTCGGTGGCGTAATCGCGGGTGATGGCGGGGCCGCGTTGGCGGGTGGCCCAGTCGGGGTCGGCGAGGAGGGGTGCGCCTTCGGCTTCGGGCAGATGCCGCCCGCGGATCAGATCGGCCATGCGCTCGGCCAAGGCCAGCGTGGGGGCGTTGAGATCGCCCGCCGTCGCTTGCGGCATCAGGGACGCATCAACGACGCGGAGGCCTTCGACACCGCGGACGCGGCCGTCGGGCGTCGTGACTGACGCGGCATCACTGCCCATCCGGCACGTGCCGCAGGGGTGATAGGCGCTTTCGACCTTCTGGCGGATGAAGGCATCGATAGCGTGATCGTCACTGGCATCCTCGCCCGGTGCCCATTCGGGGCCGATATAGGGGGCGAAGGCGGGCTGGGCGAAGATTTCCCGCGTGAGGCGGAGGCAGGCGCGGAACTCCAGCCAATCATCGGGATGGGACATATAGTTGAAGCGGACACGCGGCAGGCTTGCGGGGTCGGCATCGCGCAAGCGGACCCAGCCGCGGCTCTTCGAGCGCTTGGTGCCGACATGAACCTGAAAGCCGTGGCCCGAGGCGAGCGATTTGCCGTCATAGGAAATGGCGAGCGGCAGAAAGTGATACTGGATATCGGGGTAGACAATGCCGGCGCGGCTGCGGATATGGCCGCCGCTTTCGAAATGGTTGGTCGCGCCGAGGCCGTCGCGGGTAAGGAGCCACTCCAAACCGATCTTCGCCTTGCCCCAGAGGCTTTGCGTGGGGAACAGGGTGACGGGCTGGCGGCAGGCCATCTGCACGTAGAGTTCGAGATGATCCATCAGGTTCTCGCCGACGCCGGGGGCATCGTGCAGGACGGGGATGCCGTGTCCCCTCAACTCCGCTGCGGGACCAATGCCCGAGCGTTTGAGGATGACGGGCGACATGATGGAACCGGCCGAAAGGATAATGTCGCGCCGGGCCTTGGCATGGAAGGTTTCACCTCCGACTGCATAGGAGATGCCGGTGGCGCGGGTGCCTTCGAACAGGACGCGGTCCACGGTTGCGCCGGTGACGACGCGGACATTGCCGCGCGCCATTGCGGGGCGCAGATAGGCGCGGGCGGCGCTCATGCGGCGGCCCTGCCCGATATTCATCTCCATCGGGCCGAAGCCCTCATGCTGGCGCTCGTTCATATTGGCGCTGCGGGCATAACCGGCCTGAACACCCGCTTCGACAAAGGCGTGGTAGAGCGGGTTGCGCTCGGGGCCGCGCTTGATTTTGACAGGGCCGTCCGTGCCGCGCAAGGGGCCGCCGCCCTCGACCGCCTCAAGCCGCCGGAAATAGGGCAGCACATTCGACCAGCGCCAGCCCTCGGCGCCGAGCGCCTCCCATAATTCGTAATCCATCGGGTTGCCGCGCACCCAGCACATGCCGTTGATCGAGGATGACCCGCCAAGGCCGCGCCCGCGTGGCAGATTGACCTCGCGCCCGTCAAGCGCGGGTTCGGGCTCCGTCCGCATGCCCCAATTGAAGCGGCGCGTATTCATCGGGATCGAGAGGGCTGCGGGCATCTCAACAAAAATCGACCGCTCGGACCCGCCGGCTTCGAGCACGAGGATTTTCAGAGAGGGATCCTCGCCGAGGCGATAGGCGAGCACGCAGCCGGCCGAACCCGCGCCGGCGATGATGTAATCATAGGTGCCGGAATCGGTCATGGTTCAGCCGATGATGACGTAGAATTTCAGCATTGCGACCGGCTGGTTCCAGACGCCGCGGAAGCCTTTCGGCACGAAAAACGCGTCGCCCTTGCGGTAGGTGTCACGGAAGCCGTCGCCCTCGAGCGTGACTTCGCCGTCGAGCACGATCATGAACTCATCGACAGGATAATCGTCATAGCGTTCAGTGTAGGGGCCGCTACGCCAGATCCCCGCTTTCAACGCCGCTTCGGGCCGCGTGAAATAGGCGTGGTCGAGCCCCATGGGCAGGCCCTTGAGAAGCTCGGCATAGTCGAGCGGTTGATCGGGAGCGGCAAGCCAGCCCTCGGGGCCGGTGGGGGAAAAGCGGATCGGATCAGGCATGGCGGCTCCTTACATCGGATAATCACATGCGGGCAAAAAGCCATGGAAAGGTCGCCATGACAAGTGAGTTGTCGGGGCGGGGCTTTGTCGGTGCGAGCGAGAGCGACGCAATCCAGTTGATGGCGGTTAATTCTCGCTGATTTTAACGTTTGTTTCCCCGATCACGCGCCCTTCGCCAAATATCAGCTGGATCGCTTCGCAAGCTCGCGATGACGGGGTGGGTTGAGAATACATGTCGTGGATGGCCGCCGAACGGGCGAGCATGACGGTTGGGGATGACGATTAGGGGTCGACATTCGGGCGGGTTGGGGTCAAAGAGGGGGCTCGTTTCCCTTCGAGATTCTTTTGTGATGCCGAAAACCCGATCAAACGGTTTGGAATTCATTGTGCTTGTTGCCTTGCTGAACGCGATGGTGGCGATGTCGATTGACACGATGTTGCCGGCTATTGGCGCGATGGCCACCGAGCTCGGGGCGACGGACCCGAACAGCCGGCAATTCATCATTACGAGTTTCTTCGGCGGACTGACCATCGGGACGCTGATTTACGGGCCTTTGTCGGATTCGCTCGGGCGGAAGCCGATGATCTATTGGGGGCTGGTGTTTTATGCGCTTGGCGGGTTGATCTGCATGATGGCGACCAGTTTTCCGATGATCCTGATCGGGCGGGTGATCCAGGGGCTCGGGGCTGCGGGGCCGCGGATCGTCTCCATCGCCATGGTGCGCGACGGACAGGGCGGCGCGGCGATGGCGCGGATCATGTCCTTCGTGATGACGGTGTTTATGCTCGTGCCGATTCTGGCACCCTCAATCGGGCAATTGGTGCTGATGGTGGCAAGCTGGCGGGTGATTTTCGCGGGCCTGCTCGTCATGGGCGTGATCGCGGCCGTTTGGCTGGCGTTGAGGCAGGAGGAGACGCTACCGAAGGAGAAGCGCGCGCCGCTCTCGCTTGCGGCATTGATGGCGGCGGGGCGCGAGACGGTGACGACGCCGGTGACGATGGCCTATACGCTCGGGACGGGCTGCGTGTTCGGCAGTTTTGTCTGCTATCTCGGCACGGCGCAGCAGATTTTCGTCGAGCAATATGACCAAGGCGCGTATTTTCCGCTCTGGTTCGGGTGTTTTGCGGTCGCGATTGCAATTTCGATGATTTTGAACGGGCGGTTCGTGATGAAACTCGGCATGCGCCGGATTTCGAAATGGGCGCTCAGGACGAGTATTGTCGTGTCGGCCTTGTTTTTGATGGCAGGCCTGACACTAAGCGGGCATCCGCCGATGTGGATGCTGGGGCTGTATCTGTTCACGAATTTCTTCTGCTGCGGGATATTGTTTGGCAATTACAATGCGATGTCGCTGGAGCCTGTGGGGCATATTGCGGGCACTGCCGCCTCGATTTCCGGCGCGCTCTCGACGCTGTTCGCGATTATTTCGGGCACGATCATCGGGCAGGCCTATGACGGCACCGTGATCCCGCTCGCGGCGGGCTTTACCGGCCTCGGTATTCTGGCGTTTTTCGTGACCGAATGGGCGGAGTGGCGGCGGCCTAAGCCGAGCGTCTGACCGATCAGCCGGCATCCTGATGCAGGATATAGAGTTTGCGGGTCTTTTCGTGGAGTTCCCACTCGCCGCGCCACCCCTTCGGCAAAACGAGCATGCCGCCGGCTCGGACCTCTTCCGTGCGACCATCCGGCCCGTGCAGCGAGACATGGCCGGACAGGATATAACAGGTTTCGGAATTCGTATCGCGTGACGCAGTGAAACGACCGGGCGTGCATTCCCAGACACCGATCTCCATCAGGCCATCGACGGCAACGAACAGGGATTTCGAGGCCTCGAACTGAGGGCCGGCTAGCGCGGTCGGCTTGGCTTTCGGCGTGCCGAGATCGAGTGCGAGCAGGGAGGCTGTGGTCTGGAACGGGGGCATGGGAACTCCTCAATGGACATGGACGGAAGGGGGCAGATTATCCTTGCGGGCGGGTGCGGGCTGCGGTTTTGTTGGCAAAGGCTTCAAGCCGGGCGCGCGCCTCGGGTTGGGTGTTGACCATGCCGGCGACGACGGCCTCGGTATAGGAGGCATCGAGAGCCGACATGTTCTGGATATGGCTGATCGCGGAGCATATCGCAAAATTGGTCAGCGGCAGATTGGCGGCGGCGGCGCGGGCAAGCTCCAAGGCTTTGTCGAGGCTCGAGCCTTCGACAAGATATTGCGCGAGGCCGACGTCGACCGCCTCCTGCCCCTTATAGATGCGGCCGGTGAGGATCATGTCGATCATGCGGGCTTTGCCGACAAGGCCGGAGACGCGGATGGTCGCGCCACCGCCGGTGAACAGGCCGCGCTGGCCTTCGGGCAAGGCGAAATAGGTCGTCTGGTCGGCGACACGGATATGGGCGCTGGAGGCGAGTTCGAGACCGCCGCCGACAACGGCACCCTTCAGGGCGGCGATGACCGGCACGCCGCCATATTCCATCTTGTTGAAGGCATCGTGCCAGCGCAGGCAGATTTGCATGAATTCGGCGGGGCTGCGATCCTTGCGGTGGTGTTCGACGAGATCGAGGCCGGCGCAGAAATGATCGCCCGCGGCGGCAAGGACGACGGCGCGGACATCCGAGCGGGGGATGGCGGAGAAGAGTTCGATGAGGTTTTCAATCGATTCCTCATCGAGCGCGTTGCGCTTTGCAGGACGGTTCAGCGTGGCGAGCAGCACGCCATCAGGGTGGGTCTCCAAGGTGAAATTGGCCAGTTTAAGGTGATCGAGCGTCGCCATGTAGTCCCCCTGCGAGGCGGGCCCTGCCCGTTTGCGCGATTATGGGATATTTTCGCGGCGATTGGCAATGGCAAGCTGGTCGTGCAATGCAGAGTTGGTATTGAGGGTGTCAATTCCGTTTTGACATTCAACCCAACCGTGAAATGATGGCGCTCAGGCGATAAAGAAAGGCGACGGGCATCCTCATGGTATCAAAGACGGCATTGATTACAGGCGGGGCGCGGGGCATTGGCTTTGGCATTGCGGAAGCCATGCTGAAAGCCGGGTATCAGGTGACCGTGACCGGCTTGACGGAGGCGGAGGTGGCCGCTGTGCCGCAGATGTCCGGACTTCATGCGGTCAGGCTCGATGTGACGCGGGGCGACGAGGTGGCGATGCTTCTGAGCGGGATTTCGCGGCTCGACGCGCTCGTCAATTGCGCGGGAATGATTTTGCGCGGCGGGGCGGAATATGACATTGCGCAGTTCCAGAAGGTGATCGATGTCAATCTGACCGGCACGATGCGGTTATGTGTGGCGGCGCGGCAGGCATTGGCGGCGACGGGCACTGGAGCGATTGTGAATACGGCGTCGATGCTCTCCTATTTCGGCGGACCGCTGACGCCTGCTTATGCCGCGTCGAAAGGGGCAATTGTGCAGCTCACGAAATCGCTTGCGGTCGCGTGGGCCGGCGAGGGAATACGGGTGAATGCGATTGCGCCGGGCTGGATCGAGACCGGCCTGACGGAAGGGGTAAGGGCGGACGAAGCGCGTGCGGCGGCCATTCTGGCGCGCACGCCGATGAAGCGCTGGGGCAAGCCGGAAGACGTGGCGGGCACGGTGGTGCATCTTTGCTCGGATGCCGCGCGTTTCATGACCGGAGCGCTTGTGCCGATTGATGGCGGGTATTCCGCGCAATAAGGAGAATGACATGAACCAGCCGGACCTCACCTTGAACCGCCCGACCGAAGATGATGCGACGGCGCGGATCCCCTATCGCCACCCGCAACCGCAGGACGCGTTTGCGGATATTGTGATCCCCAATGCCGTGCCAGAGGATGAACGGCTCTGGGTGCCGCAGGCGACGAATGTGTGGTTTCGTCCGCTCTGTCTCTCTGCGAGCCGCGGCTATTGGGTCAATCTGCTCCGGGTGCGGAAATCGGGCGTGCTCTCCCGCCATCGCCATCCGCAGCCGGTGCACGGCTTTGTGCTGAAGGGTTCGTGGCGCTATCTCGAACATGATTGGGTCGCGACCGAGGGCTCTTATGTCTATGAGCCGCCGGGCGAAACGCATACGCTGGTGGTGGATGCGGGTGTGCCGGAAATGATCACGATGTTCCAGGTGAATGGCGCGATGATCTATGTCGACCCGGACGGCGCGGTGCAGGGTTTTGAGGACGTGTTCACCAAGATCGATCTCTGCCGCAAGCATTACACCGCGATGGGGTTCGGCGAGGGGTTTGTGGAGAGTTTCATCCGATAGGGCGTGGCTCGGTAAGTGGCTCTGCTATCGCTGATGGAAAGCCCTTCTTTATCCGCCGATCCGAGAGATCTCGGAATCGAGCTTGTGCAGCTTGATGGATAATAGCGGGTCTTCATGATCAATCGCGGAGCTGATCCGGAACAGTTCCAGCGCTGCTTCGCTCAGCATGCCGCGCTGGAAAAAGTACATGGCGGCAGCATAACGGATGCGGCCCGAGCCTTCGGGGCCCGGTGCTGTCATGAGCAGACTTGCTTGATGTCTGTCCTCGTCCGTCTCCAGCGTGATCACTTTTGCCCCGCTCTCACGTATTGGCGTTGATGGCCATCTGGATGTCACGCTCGCGGCGGGCTTCTGCCTGGTGCATGATGATCCCGGCGGTTACGACAAGGACGCCGACGATCAGAATAATCATTGTTGCGAGCGCGTTGATATCCGGCGTTACGCCGAGTTTGACCTTGCTCCAGATCAGGATCGGCAATGTTGTCGCGCCCGGACCGGTTGTGAAATTGGTGATGACAACATCATCAATGGAAATCGTGAAGGCGAGCAGCCACCCCGACAACAAGGCAGGAGCGATGACGGGCAGAGTGATATCCGTCAAGACCTGCCAAGGCCGCGACCCGAGATCCAAGGCGGCTTCCTCGATCGAGATGTCGGTTGAGGAAAGTCGCGCGTGAATAATTGTGGTGACATAGGTCATCGAGAAGGTGATGTGCGCGATGGTGACGGTGGTAAAGCCTCGCTCGCCGGGCCAGCCGATCCAGTCCGCCATCAGGATGAAGAGCATCAGGGACGAGATGCCGGTGATGATTTCGGGCATGATCAGGGGGGCGGTTACCAAGCCGGAGAAGAGCGTGCGGCCGCGGAATCTCTTGAAGCGCGCAAGGGCGATGCCGGCCATGGTTCCGAGAATGGTGGCAATCGTCGCGCTGACGAGGGCGATGGAGAGGGAGAGTTTGGCGGCTTCGATGATCTGGTCGTTTTCAAAGAGCTTGCCGTACCATTGGGTCGAAAACCCGCCCCACACCGAGACCAAGCGCGATTTGTTGAACGAGAAGACAATGAGCGACAGGATCGGAATGTAGAAAAATGCAAATCCGAAACACAGGCACGTGATGAGGAAAACCGGGCGGCGATTCATGGGTTCGGCTCCCGGGCGGCCTGCGCCTTCGAATCAAAATGCGTGTAGGCCATTGTCGGCAGGACGAGCAGGATGAGCAAGGCGACTGCAACGGTGGAGGCCATGGGCCAATCCCGCGCGGCAGTGAATTCATCGCCGATCACGCGCCCGATCATCGGGTCGGAGGCATCGCCGACAAGGCTCGGAATGACAAACTCGCCGGATGCGGGAATGAAGACAAGCAAACCTCCCGCGATGATGCCGGGGATGGAGAGCGGCAGCGTGATATCGAGAAAGACGCGCCAGGGACGCGACCCGAGATCCATAGAGGCTTCGTTGAGAGTGAAGTCCAGCCGTTCGAGATTGGCGTAAAGTGGCAGAACCATGAATGGCAAATAAGAATAGACCATGACAAGAATGACGGCGAAATTGCTGTTCATCATCGGGATGGATGTCAGGGCGGTGTCGGAGGGGACGAGCGTGTTGTATAGAAATGTGAGACCCTTGTTGAACCAGCTATTGGTTCCCATCAGGCCGATCCACGCATAGACGCGCAAGAGAAATGACGTCCAAAATGGCAGGATGACCAGCATGAGAAAAATATTGCGCCATGTTTTTCCGACACGTGTCAGGCACAGGGCCATCGGGTAACCGATGATCAGGCAGATAACGGTTGTGATGGCGGCGTTCGAGATCGAAATCAAATAGGCGCGGATGTAGAGGCTATCCTCGAACAAGCGGGCAATGTTGTCGAAGGTGACATAGGGCCACTCGGTACCGAAGGCAAAAGGCGGCGAGACATCGGCCTGGGTGGCGAGGCTCATCACGAGGACAATCAGGAAGGGCAGGAAAAAGAAGGCCAGCAGCCACACATAGGGCGTCGCAATAATGGTGCTGCGCCATCCGGTGCGATGAAACCATTGTTTCAGACGAAAATGCGCGCTGCCCGAGGCCATGTGATCACTCCGTCAGCAGAATGACGGAAGACGGATCGAAGGAGAGCCAGACCTGATCCTCCCATTGGGCGATCCGCTCATTCTCGCCGGCGCGACGCGAATTGACGCTGTTGACCGAGAGGACGAGGCCGGACGGGAGCTTGACGCGATAGAGCGAGTCTTTTCCGAAATAGCCGAGATCCTGAACGATGCCCGAGAGCACATTCGCCTCGTTTTCCGGACGCTCGCGGCTGAGTGCGATTTTCTCCGGCCGGACAGCGATGGTGACCTTCTGGTTCGGGCTCAGTCGTTGATCGGCACGGGCGCGAATGATGCCGCCTGTTTGGGGGGCTTCAACGAGGGTGTGGGTCTCGTTGCTTTCAGTCACGACGCCCTCGAACATCGTGATCGAGCCGATGAAACCGGCGACGAAGCGGCTATTGGGATATTCATAAACGTCTGTTGCGCTGCCTATCTGGCGGACGATTCCTTTGTCCATGACGGCGATCCGACTTGCCAAAGTCATCGCTTCTTCCTGGTCATGGGTGACGACGACGAAGGTGATACCGGTTTTATATTGGATGTTGGCGATTTCGAACTGGGTGTGTTCGCGCAGTTTTTTGTCGAGCGCTGCCAATGGTTCATCGAGCAACAGGACTTTGGGTTGTTTTGCGAGCGCGCGCGCAAGAGCCACGCGCTGGCGCTGGCCACCGGAAATCTGGTGTGGCTTGCGGCCCGCCAAAGGCGTCAACTGGACGAGATCAAGCATTTCCCTGACGCGATCACGCCGCTGCGCGTCTGTCATATTCTTGTGTTTCAAGCCGTAAGCGACGTTTTTTTCGACGCTCATATGCGGAAAGAGCGCATAGGACTGGAACATCATATTGACCGGCCGCTCATAGGGCGGGCTGTTGGTTACGTCCTTACCATCGATGAAAATGCGGCCGGCACTGGGTGTTTCAAAACCTGCGAGCATCCGCAGCAACGTTGTTTTTCCGCAACCGGAGCCGCCGAGGAGAGCGAATAACTCACCTTTCTCGATCCCGATCGAGACATTGTCGACGGCAGTGAAGTCACCGAATTGCTTTGTCAGGTGTTCGATCCGGATCAGCGGGTCGGGGCGTTGAAGGTCGGACGCATGCATCTCAAAAACCAGTCAGTGCGGTGAGCCAAAGAGAGAGGGCGCCCCGTTTCCGGAGCGCCCTTGGGATTACTTCGATTTCAACTTCGAGAAGGCCCGGCTCATTTCCCGTGTGAGTTTATCACTCAACGGCTTCGGCGCCCAAAGCCGCGCCATCGTTGCGGCATCCGGGTAGACAGCGGGGTTGGCCAAGATTTCCGGATCGATCAGTTTTTTGGAGGCCAAGTTCGCATTGGCGTAATTTGTGGTCGCCGTGCAATCGGCAATGACTTCCGGTTGCAGAAGGAATTCAATGAATTGGTGCGCATTTTCCTTATGCGGCGCATCGGCGGGAATGCACATGCAGTCACCCCACAAAGGAGCGCCGGTTTTCGGGACGAAATAGCCGAGATTGAGTTCGACATTGGCTTCTTTCGCGCGGGCCTTCGCGGTTGCGTAATCGCCGGACCAATTATTGACAGCACAGAGTTCCTTGTTCGCAATGGCGTTCAAATAGTTTGTGTTGTCGAAGGTCCGGATATATTTCCGGATCGGTTTGAAGAGTTCAAGGACATCCTTGTAATCGGCGACATTTTGCGTGTTACCATCCTTACCGAGATAGCGGAGGGCGAGGTGGAAAACATCCGTCTGGGTGTCGAGGATCGAGATACCGCAATCGGCCAGCTTGGCAGCGTTCTCCGGCTTGAAAAGCAGGTCGAGCGATTCCATGTCGGCATCAGGAATGCGCGCTTTGACCATATCGATATTGTAGGTGTAGCCGACGGAGCCCCACATATAGGGCATGCCGTGTTCCATGCCGGGATCCCACGCGTCGAGAATTTTCATGATCTCAGGGTCGAGATTACCCCAGCTTGGCAGTTTGGTTTTGTCGAGCTTGAGATAAATGCCCGCCTTGATGAAGCGCGGCAAGTCTATACCCGCCATATCGACAACGTCATATCCGGTCTTGCCGGCCAACATTTTGGCCTGCATCTCCTCCTGCGAGCTGTATGTATCGTAGCGCACCTTGATGCCGGTCTTTTTCTCGAAATCCGCGAGTGTATTTGTGCCGATATAGTCGGCCCAATTGTAGACGTTCACGACATTGGTTGCCGCGTCGCTTCGATTGATGAAGGGCATTGCGATGGCGGCGCCACCGATCAAGCTTAAAGCAGAACGTCTGGTCAATTTCGTCATTTTTGATCCTCCCCGGATTTTTTCTGATGTGCAGTATGCCTGCTTTTTGAATTTCAACAACGCACTTAACAAAAATAGTTTTCAGTCTTTGACAGCCTTATCGGTTCGAATGGAGTGATACGTTGAGATCGGCAATCTGTCCCTCGCGCGGTGCCTCATCGAGGTTCAGGACGGGAATGACTTTGCGCAGTTGATCGTGATAATTGCGGACGCCATATTCGAGATCGGAAAGATGGAAGCCTTCGAAAGCGGCGGATTTCATTGATTCATTGGACCAGATGGTGAGTTGGCGATCTTCATTCGAGGTTTCGCGGTCAATCCGAAGCGCGAGATAGCGGGCGAGACGCTGCTGACGGCTTTCAACAGGACGGCGATAGATCGCGCCGCGTTGGAGCGTGCTTGAAATTGAAACCGGAAATTCCTGATAAAATTGCACCAGTTCGGGCGTGACCGCGAGCACGGCATTAGGGAACAGGCCATAATAGCCCCAGAGTTTTTGTTTTTCCGGCGGCAACCATGATTGGTCAGGCGCAATGGACACGTATTTCTTGACACTCCAGCGCCGCCCGGCGTGGGGATTATAGGGGCCCATCGAACTGCTGAGGCCGTTGCCATGGAAACGGTCCCGATATCCTGCGCCGTAAAGATCCTGCAGTCCGGGATGCGCCATCGCAACGTGATAGCCCTCATTGTCGACATCTTTGACCGATTTCCAATTGACCGGGCTTGTTGCGGTGTAAAAGCCCGCGGTCGGAACAAGCTCATCTGTGCGATAGGCGGTCAGTTCGTCATCGAAGGGAGCAAATGTCTCGGCAACGGAGCCTTGCTGCCCTGACTGGAACCGGATGAAGATGAAGCCGTGCCAGATCTCGATGTCGATGGGCTTCAAGCCGAAGGCCTGTTTGTCAAAATCGCCGAAGGATTTCGGACGGGCCGGGCCGCGAAGTGACCCGTCGAGATTATAGACCCAGCCATGAAACGGGCAGACAATGGCGTTTTTGCAATGCCCCTTCTCATCCGCGACGACGCGTGCGCCGCGATGGCGGCAGAGATTGTTGAAGGCGCGGACAATGCCATCCTGACCGCGCACGATGAGCGCCCGCTCATTGGCGATGTCCAGAGTAAAGTAATCGCCGTTTTCCGCGAGGTCACTGATATGCCCCGCGATTTGCCAATGGCGGTGGAAAATCTCTGTAATTTCGAGCTTCAACAATTCGTCGCTGTGATAGCTCCATGCGGGTAAGCCGCGGCGATCCCAGTGTTCGGGAATGTCGATGAAGGCGGAGTTTTGCGCAGGGGCGTTCATTGTCCGGCCTCCGGTTTCCCGTTTGATCCGAGGTGTTTTCTGATCCATTCATGGAATTTGAAGACTTCGAATTCCTGCGGCATCAAGGTGCCGTTTTCGAATTTTGCGCTTTTCAATCCGCGCTGGTTCATTTCGCAGGCGGCACCGTCTTGCAGCATGACGATGCTGGCAAATTGCGTCACATTGGCGAGGTTGAACCCGTCTGCATTGAGCGTGGCAGCGGGGAACAGCCATTCGGCCTTCAGTTCCGTCCGCTCGGGGCCAAGCGGTGTCAGGGATACAACCCGGACATAATCGACATGGGCGACGATGAACATTGTGGGGAGGAGTGTCGCAAAAAGATATCCGGCCTTGCGCTGATCATCCGACAAATCGGGGAATTCCGGACCACAGGCTTCTCCGTTCATCGTCCAACTGCGGGCGCCCTGTTTCAGGGTGCGTTCGGGCGGGGTGGTATCGGGTGTCCAGTCAATGGCCTCCGTGGGAGACATGATGCCCTGCCCGTAGAGGGGAACCATGTCGCAGAGTTCGGGGTGGATGCCGGGGCAATGGAGGCACTCACTGAAATTTTCCCAAAAGATTTTCCAGTTGCAGTCGAGTTCCTTGACCATGGTATGCCCGGTCACGAGATCCTTCATGGGCCAATTGTCGAACACTGACAGGCCGACATCGGGAACGCCCGCGAAATCGGGGGGTGTGTCAGCAAGGCAGACAAAGACACATCCGTTCCAGTCCTTCACGTGAACGGGGAAGAGGCTGTGATCTTCTTTGACAAAATCATCGGTCGTCGAGACAAAGGGCGTGCGGACGAGATTGCCGGAAAAATCATAGCTCCACTGGTGATAGGGGCATGAGACCAATCGGGAATTCAGCGGACGCTCGGCAACAGTACATAATTCCGAGCCGCGATGGCGGCAGGTATTGTGGAACGAGGTGATCGCGCCGTCGCGGTCTTTGATCAGGATGATGTTCTGGCCCGCAACCGACAGGCGGCGCATGGTCATGGGTTTGAAATCATTTGCGCGGCCGACATAGGCCCAGTTTTTGGCCCAGATGTTTTTTTGTTCCTGAAGGAACCATGCCTCATCGAAATAGGACCGCGCCGGAAGGGAGGGCGGGCAGAAATTGAGCAGTGGTGATGCGGGGTGCGGGGACGGGTGATGGTTCATGATGATCTCCGGCAGGCCTATGCGCGCTTTTCTTCGTCGACCTGCTCAAGCGTCATATCGACGGCGGCGGCGACGGCTTTGAGCGTATCATCGAGGCAGGACTGGTCGTGGGCTTCACACATGAACCAGGGTTCGCGGGAATCAGGTTCGCAGATGATGCCGAGATCATGCAGGTGATAGGCCATTTTGTCGTAGAAACTATAGTCCGACAATTTCCATGCGCGGTAATTATCGGGCGGTTCCGGCGCGAAGAAGATCCCGAACATGGACGAATGGCCGGAGAAGGAATGCACGATCTTGCGGTCGTCAAGGATTGTCTTGATGCCAGCTTTCAATCTTTCGCCATAGGCCGCGATGGTTTCAAGGGCGGGTGTTTCATCAAGGATTTGCAGGCAACATTCCGCGGCGGCCAACGATACAGAATGCGCCGTGTAGGTGCCGCCATGGGCCGCGCCGCCATAGCGGAATGTCCGCATGATATCTTCGCGCCCGCCAATTGCGGCGATAGGATAGCCGTTGGCCATCGCTTTGGCGAAGGTGCTGATATCGGGAACCACGCCATGCAGGGACTGGATGCCGCCGCGTGCGACACGAAACCCGGTTTTCACTTCGTCGATGATCAGGAGCACGCCATATTTATCGCAGAGGTCGCGCGCGGCTTTGACGAATTCGGTTGTGGCGGAAATCGCGCAACAATTCCCCATCATGGGCTCGATCAGCATCGCGCCGATATGTTCGCTGCTCTTTTTGAAGATGTCCTCGAGCCGGTTAATGTCGTTCATCGGGGTGAGATAGACGAGGTCTTTCAGGCGCTGCGGCACGCCTTGCGAATAGGGAGCTTTGACAGGATCGAGACCACTTTCCGGGTTCCAATCGTCCATCTTTGCCATCCACATGGCGGCATCGAAGAGGCCATGATAGCCGCCCTCGATCAAAATGTAGCTGTCTTTGCCCGTATAGGCGCGGGCCAGACGCAGGGCGGCCATCACAGCCTCGGTGCCGCTGTTCGAATAGCGGACGAGATCAATGCCCGGCACCATCTTTGCCATGCGGTCGGCGACAATGAGTTCGCGCTCGGTCGACAGAGCGAAGACGCCGCCGACTTCCATGCCTTTTATGGCGGCTGCGTCAACGCGTTCATCGGCATAGCCGAGGATTGCGGGGCCATAGCCGAGCCGGTAATCGACATAGCAATTATCATCGATATCCCATGTGCGGCCGCCCTTGCCATGGTGGACATAGATCGTGCGATCATCACCCCAATAGCGAAATGTCGACGCAACACCGAGCGGCAGGCGCTTGAGCGCGGATTTGAAATGGGCGTTTGACTTTGTGAGGTCGCGGATATTGCGCTTGGTCATGATTATTCGGCTCAGTTGCGACGGAAAATGCGTCCCGGTTCAGGAGTGACGGGGCGAATAGTTCTCCGCTTTTGACGATGACAAATTATTTTGACTGAACTGTCAATCAAAATAAGTCTTGCCCGTTGGAATTGGTCGGCGTGCAGGGGGAGGGCTTACAAACGCGATAGATTCCGCTAAAGAAGCGGAATGACGCAAGCTGCCGAGATAGCGACAACTCAACCGGAATCCCCTTTGCCGCGCAAGGCGAGCAGGGAGCATCGTCGCGAACAGCTGATCGAAGCGACGATCCGGACGTTGGCGGAACTTGGCTATGCGCGGACAACCATGACGGCGGTGGCGAAGGCTGCGGGGCTTTCGCATGGTCTGGTGAATTTCCACTTCGAGACGAAGGAAAGACTGCTGACTGAGACGCTTATGTTTCTTGCTGATGAATATCGCGAGAATTGGCAGGCTGCGCTTTCGGAGGCTGGCGGATCGGCGGCGATGCAGCTTGATGCTTTGTTGCGGGCGGATTTTAACGAGAAGATTTGTGAACCCAATCGACTGAATGCGTGGTGCTCGTTTTGGGGCGAGGCGCAAAGCCGGCCGATCTATATGGAAAAATGCGGCTCGAATGACCGGCTTTATGCGGCGACGTTAAAAGGGATTTGCGAGCGCCTGATCGACGAGGGCGGGTACCGCTTCGAGGTGGATCTGGTGACGCGGATTATTCGTGTCGTTTCCGAAGGTGTGTGGCTCGATCTGACGACGATGAGCAAGCCCTATTCGCGGGACGAAGCCTTGCGCACGGTGTTCACCTGCGCGAAAGCTTTCTTCCCGAAGCATTTTGACGAGAACGGGTTGCTCAATCGCTCGATCTGATCGTGTCAGGGTGACGGCAGTGCTCTAATCGAGTGACTTTTCGACACCTGCAATGTGCACGGCGAGCAGGCAACCTTCCGGCGAATAGGAGCAATGCTGGGTGCCGCCTCTCAGCCAGACGAGATCGCCCTTTTTGAAGCGGGTGCCGTCGTTCTCGATCAGTTCACCTTCTAGGATCAGGAATTGCTCGTCGCCATTATGCTCGTGCGGCCGCGTGGTGAGGCCTGCTGGCATGCGATAGACATGGAAGCCCACACCGAGCGGTAAATCCGTCTTGAGCTGCAACACCGCGTCGCCATCCGTTCTGCCGTCCTCATAAACAAAGGGCGTGAACGGCGTCTCGAAAATATTGGCAACGCGACGGTCTTCGGGGTTTACAGGCTTCATCGTGGTCATTCTTCCCTCGGTTTAATCGGCTACGCCTATTTTAGGCGTGCTCGGCGCACTTGTTCAAGTCCAATATTGTCAGAACCCGTGCGGTCACGCCAAACCATTACCGCTGGTGCTTTCGCCCGTGGCGTGTGTTTGCTTGCTCAATTTGGGGCATTACAGACGTATGGCGGAGAGGGTGTCCCCATAATTATCTATCGCTTCTGTTCATCATTGTTCATTTTATCGAAATTTTACTTGATATTTTAGTCTTAATTGCGCAAACTCATCCCGAGTTGTTCTTTGTTGTTCGCCATGGCCCGACATCAATAATATGAAATATAATATGAAAGATTTTTGGTGATGGCAAAATCCAAACTGTCTGATCGCAGCATTGCCTCAATAAAAGCCGATGGCAGGCATGGCGATGGTGGAGGGCTTTACCTCAATGTTAAAGGCAATTCACGCTCGTGGGTCTTTGTCAGTCAACGTGGCGGCAAAAGGCAAGAGATCGGGCTTGGGCCCTATCCCAGTATTTCTCTCGCAGGAGCTAGAAGTGCGGCTGATATTGCGCGGAGTGCTTTTCAGCAAGGTGCAGATCCAAAGTTACTGTTGAACCCGAAGAAGGCGTCCGAGGTTCCGAACTTCAAACTATTTGCAGAAGAGATCATTCAGGCTCGAGAGTCAGGCCTATCCAACCCCAAGCACAAGCAGCAATGGCGAAATACTATGCGAGATTATGCCTTTCCTGTTCTAGGGAGCAAAAGGCTGGATGAAATCACCACAGACGATGTTTTGAGGTGTCTGACCCCAATTTGGCACACAAAGAGCGAAACTGCCTCGCGGGTTCGAGGTAGAATTGAGACTATTCTGGCAGCGGCGATAGCTAAAAATTTCCGACCGCGGCCAAACCCCGCCGAATGGAAAAATAATCTTCAACCACTGCTTGGAACCCAACGAAAATCGCAGGGGCATTTTTCAGCTCTTCCCTATCAAGATACGCCGATGGTGATGGAGCAACTTAGCCAAACTGAAGGAGTTGCTGCCAGGGCACTAGAATTTACAATATTGACGGTAACGCGGACCAATGAGGTTCTCGGAATGCAATGGGGTGAAGTCGATCTGGAGAAAGAGCTCTGGGTAATCCCTGCAATGCGGATGAAAATGAAACGGGAGCATCGCGTTCCCTTGAGCGGACGTGCCATGTTACTACTCCATAACATGGCAGAACTCCGCATGAACGACTGGGTTTTCGCAGGACAAAAGAGAGATAAACCCCTGTCATCGATGGCATTGGCAATGACATTGAGACGGCTCGAATTGGACAGTAAGGCGACTGTCCACGGATTTCGAAGTTCATTTAGTGATTGGGCTGCCGAGCAGACATCTTTCCCTTCCGAGGTCAGAGAAATGGCACTTGCGCATGCGGTGGGTAACCGTGTGGAAGCCGCTTACCGGCGCGGTGATTTGCTCGACCGTCGTATTGCAATCATGGCGGCATGGGCAAACCATTGCTTTCCGACTGTTTCCTAATTCATCATTGCATAGCGGGACGTGAATAACCCTGTGTATAAACGATAAGTAGAATGCCAGAGGATTGGCACGAATCACCCCGAACAACTACGATATTCGGATTGAGTGGCCTAGACACACTCGCTGATCTTGACGTTTGCTCGCATTTGGAGCGCAGGCAGGTCTTCTGGATTTTCGTTTAGGGAAAACAACCTTAGTTCGACCGAACCCGCCCAACGCAAAGCAAAACGCTTTCATCACACTTCGGTGTGCTGGGTGTTTTGTTTTGCGCCGAGCCCATCGAAATCCTCATAGGAGTTCGAGATCATGTTTTTTAATGTTCCAAAAGCCACTGTTGTCAACACATGTGTTGAATTACTTGATGTTCAGGACGCTTGCCAAATGCTTGGAATTGGAAGAACAACATTCTACAATTTCATAAACACAGGCAGGCTTAAAGGTATAAAACTAAGCCGCCGCAAGACTAAAATCATGCGTTTGGAAATTGATCGCTTTATAAGCGAAGCAGCCCTGAATAAGCTTCTGACGCCCACTATGAGGCGTTCGATTTCCCAAAACACACCTCAAGACTAACACCCTCCGTGCTTGTCCGGAGGTGTAGATAATAGCAGACGAGGCTAAGGCGTAGCTTTGTCCGATATTTAGGTCTGGCCTTTGAACAGCGCGGCTCTTTTTTAGGAGCCTATCCGCGATGACTATTCCAATTCACTTACCCGCGTCTGATGTCAGCTCGTCAGCTTGCTCTGCGTTTGGCGGCCACGACAAGTCCTTACATCATGCAGTTTTTCATCATCCCGCTTGGATACGACGCTTGTGCCCATTTCCGGACCAAGCCCGCCCGTTGAGCAAGATCATTCCAAATTTTACAGGAGAGGCAAAATGACGCCATCTGAAATTCGAGTGCTGGCACATACGAAATGGCCAAATCGGAAAATTACCCAAACGAAACATTCCTTGAGGATTGGGAATAAGGGATCAATCTCAGTCGAACTTGAGGGCGACAAGCGTGGCCTCTGGTTCGATTTCGAGAAAAGCGAGGGAGGCAATCTGATCAATGGATTAACTCGAGCGTTGCCAACAAACG
>Ga0209358_10000246_pt1 | contig 49277 bp, 39 predicted proteins | sample LauGreFa1BDMLBSN_2_FD_187574 | JGI IMG/M metagenome (GOLD analysis project Ga0209358, IMG submission 187574) | Freshwater lake microbial communities from Lake Michigan, USA - Fa13.BD.MLB.SN (SPAdes) (version 2) | ecosystem: Environmental > Aquatic > Freshwater > Lake | place: Lake Michigan, USA... | reverse complement strand
TAATCCCGATTTGACCAAAGATGCCATCTGTTTTGTCACATACTTTTAAGATAGCTTGTCTGATAAATTGTCCTTGATTATACGATCTTTGATGATCACCAGTAGCAAATGCTTTTCTAGACCTTAAAACCCTTAATGTTGAAGCTGAATTATCATTATAACCTAATAATTCAATAATACCCATAGCTTGAGAAAAACCAAATTCGATATAATAATCAATAGAGGAAATCCCTGCAATTCTTTTAACTTCTTTTATATATCGTTCTTGACCATAAATAGAACGAACATTTGCTATTATATTACCACCTGTTGTATCACCTTTTCTTATCCTTGCAAATGTACCTCTGGGTATAGATATTATTTCTATCTGGCCAGAGTCTAGAAAAAATCTTACAATATGATTTGCATCTGCCCTAGCAGACTTTTGCCCAAGCCTAGAATCAATACCTGTGATAAGAATATTTACAACTCTTCCAGAAGGCATTGGGAATTCCGTTCTATGAAGCAAAACAGATGAATCTAGAACTTGATTTTGCTGAGAAGTATCAATACTGTTTGGAATTGTATCTAATACTTTCGGAACTATAGAATCAACTGTTTGAATGTCTTTGCTTGTATCAATCGTGGCTGGAATGCTGTCGTTTTGTACTATTGGTGTTTTTTGATCTACTTTTTCTGTACATTGAAATAATAATATACTTATGCAAGCTATAAACAAGCTTCTAATCATACTACCCATTGCTTAACCCTGGAATATACTATTGTCGATAAATTTATTCTTTTATAAAACGAAATGTCAACCTAAATTCAATCAAATACTTATATAATAAGTATGAAAATTTCCTAAACTACATTGCAGAATAACAAATATTTATATCAAGAAATAATAATAAGCTGTTGTAAAATAATGAAAAATGATAATATTATGATTAAGTAAATATATTACAGATAAAACTGAATCGTTAGATTCTTTATCAAACCAGTAAATTGTTATCATATTCAAAAGTCACTACTATAACATGAATCTCACAATATCTCAATTATTACAATGTGCCGAACAGTTTGGTACTCCATTATATGTTTATAATGCCGATAATATATCATATCAGTATAATAAACTCCAACATGCATTTTCCTCACATCCTACACGATTTTTTTATGCATGTAAAGCATTAACGAATATTTCTATTTTGAAATATGTCTATCAATTAGGTGCTTCATTAGACTGCGTTAGTATCAATGAAGTTAAGCTAGGATTATATGCTGGTTATGATCCTAAGCGTATTTTGTTTACGCCAAATTGTGTTGAGTTTTCAGAAATTCAAGAAGCTAAAGAATTGGGTGTTTTGATTAATATTGATTCAATTTCTGTATTAGAAGTATTCGGTAATACTTATGGTGATTCTTATCCGGTATGCATAAGGATAAATCCTCATATAGAAGCTGGTGGTAATTATAAAATATCTACAGGGCACATAGATAGTAAATTCGGCATATCTATTCATCAAGTTAGGCATATCGAAAGAATTGTCAAGACAACAGGTTTGCATGTACATGGTCTTCATATGCATACAGGTAGTGAGATTAAAGATATTGATGTTTTCCTTCAGGCACTCGATGTATTGTTTGATATGGCCACTAGATTTCCTGCTTTGGACTTTTTAGACCTTGGAAGCGGATTTAAAGTACCATATAAAGCAGGTGATACCGGAACTGATATTCAAAAATTAGGTGAAAAAGTTGGCTTGGCTTTTAAGGCTTTTGAAGTAGAGTATGGACGTCCTTTAGAAGCTTGGTTCGAACCTGGTAAATTTCTGGTAAGTGATGCTGGGTATTTATTAGTAAACACGAATATCATAAAACAAACCACAGCTACTGTTTTTGCTGGAATTAATTCAGGTTTTAATCATTTAATAAGACCTATGTTTTATGATGCTTATCACGAAATTCTTAATGTTTCACATCCCGATGGACCCGAGCGTATTTATACAGTAGTAGGAAATATTTGTGAAACCGACACTTTTGCTTGGGATAGAGTAATTCCTGAAATAAAAGAAGGTGATATCCTTTGTTTTAAGAATGCTGGGGCCTATGGTTTTGAAATGAGTAGCAATTTTAATTCTCGTTTAAAACCTGCCGAAGTCCTTGTACAAAATGGGATTCCTAAACTTATACGAAAAAGACAAACTTTCGAAGATCTTTTGCATAATCAAGTTGAATAGAGAATATTGACTTTTACCAATTATAAAGAGCTTACTATGAGATTAAGAACAGTTATTTATATGTTTATGTGTACTATGATTAGTATCATTAACTGTTATGGCCAAGAAACTGCTAAGCCGAACTTAGGAGACATGCAAAAAGCCGATAGTACTTGGTATAAGATTGAGCTAAAAGATGGAACTTCGCTCACTGCGAATATTCTTACGCAAGATCAAAAAACAATGATTGTTTCTACACAATCGTTGCCCAGGCTTGAATTAGCACTTGATCAAATAGTATCAGTAAACAAAATACAAGCGGTTAATATTAAAAGTGGGGAATACCGTTTTCCTAATCCAAATGAAACCCGATATTTATTTGCACCATCAGCGATAAATCTTAAAAAAGGAGAAGGATATTATCAAAATACATATCTACTTCTTCATTCATTTAATTATGGAATTACAGATAATTTTTCAATTGGTGGTGGCTTCGAATTTTTAAGTACAATTGGTTTGATAGGAGATTCTTATTTTAATCCAATTTGCTTTATAACTCCAAAATTAGGTTTTCAGGTGCAAGAAAAATTATATCTTGGTGTTGGTATGTTGATAGGAAATGTTCCCGGAATTACACCATTAATAATGAGCTATGTACTTGGTACTTATGGGGATACCGAAGATAATATAACATTAGGAATTGGTATGAGTTCAGCTGAGCTTAATCTTCCTAAATCACCTGTATATGCTATAAGTGGCATGACAAGGATATCAAAAAGGATGTCTTTAATTACAGAAAATTGGATTTTACCATTGGATATCTATAAACCAATCTTTTCATATGGAATTAGATTTTCAGGAGAACAAATGTCTGCAGATTTTGCTTTAATCAATAATGGAGATTTTGCAGAAGATTTCATTTTAGGTATTCCATATGTAGACTTTGTAGTTAAATTTTAGGATTAATTCGGCCTATATCCAATTGTTTCAGAATATGTTCCAATAGTTTGCCAAGATGACTTACCTGCTTGGCTTCTTATACCTAGCATGTCGAAACTTGCATATTTCCTATCGCCATTTTCATCTAATATTGTCCAACCAGTTGCACCATAATATAATTCTGCTTGTTTCATGATTGATTGTCTGAAGAATTCCTTACTCATATCCTTGGAATCAGATCCCATAATAGATAGTGCTGTAATCATTATTGCATCATATACTCCTAAAGCATAGGCATCGGGTGTATTGCCTGTTTTATTTTTAATTGCTAAGATTATTGGATTAGCTTTTGTAAAAGCTTCTCCAATCCCAAATGCTGGACACGGATATCCCACTTTTTCAAAGAACTTGGGTTGCGTTAATAATGCTTGTGACCCAACAGTTCCATCACCACCATACCAACTAATCGATGATAGAACGGTGTCATTACTCGTAATGTAAGATGCTATGTCGACAACTTCATCAAATCCTGGATTATAGATTGCTATTGCATTAATTCCATATTGTTGAATTGCGTTTACACAGGTTTCTTTTAACGTTGCAAGTACTGCTGAATAATCACTAATTCCTGGTTCATAGGATATATCATTTAAAACAATTCCTCCATTTTTGGCAAATGCAGTTTTTGTTGATACGCTAAGACCTTTATTTCCAATATCATTTCTCCAAAATGGAATCATTACTGTCTTTGCTTCAAATTTCATCATAGATGCGATTGCGGGGCCTTCTTTAGTGTCATTAGGACAAATCCTTAAAATATAATCATTTGGAATTGCTAAGGATCCTGCGGTGCTAGATGGACTGATTAATAATATTCGGGCACTATCTGCATATGATTTTAATGCGGTTAATTCTGCACTTGATTGAGGTCCGATAAGAATATGAATCTTCTTGCTATTAGCTTCTTTTAGTGATTCTAGGGCTAGATTAGGAAGTAATTTTGTGTCAAAATTACTAAATGAAAATCGAATTGATAATCCTCTTTCAGCTGCAATTGCATTTGCTTGATTAATAGCATTTTCAGCTGCAGCAATGGCATCTTTACCTAATGTATTCCAATTACCGGTAATCGAGAATAACCCTCCTATCACAATCATTGTATCTGAATTATCATTACTATGAATTTCATTATGATTTTCTTTACATGAAGAGAAAAAAATACCTAAAAGAATGAAAAGAGTTATAAAAGTATATTTCATAAGTGTAGTAATTCTGTATTAAAAAAGAAAAATGTAATAGTTAGACTGATAAATATAGCAATATTACGGATGCTAGAGACATAATAACTAATGCAATAAATCCTGCAATATTAGTGTAAAGTGTATTTGTAAACTCACCCATAATACTTTTATTATTTGAAATGTGTAATATTATAGCAATTAATACAGGTGCAGTACATCCATATAAAATTGCAGTATAAAGAAGGGCTTGTATCGGGCTAATTCCTAAATAATGTAATGATAAACCTAAAATTAAGGAAATAATAATGATTGTATAAAATGCCTTAGCTTCATGAAATTTCTTATCTAACCCTTGTTCCCAATCAAAAATTTCAGATATCATATAGGATAATGATCCACTTAAAACGGGAATAGCTATTAATCCTGTACCAATGATACCAATTGAAAATAATAAATATGCGGCATTTCCTGCAAGAGGCCTCAGAGCCATAGCAGCTTGCTCAACCGTCTGAATATCATGTATATTCCCATTATACAGAACAGTTCCAGTAGTTAAAATGATAAAATACATAATCAGGCCAGAGAATCCCATTCCAAAATCGACATCGCCATTAATTTCAGAAATTGTTTTTTTATTGATGACTATTTCTTTTTTATGACGTCTTTCCTCAACTTCCATAGAAGCTTGCCAGAAAAACAAATAGGGAGAAATGGTTGTTCCAAGGATGCCAACTAATATTCCAAAATATTCTTTAGAAAACGTAAAAGTTGGAATGAATGTGTTCTGGATAATTGTCGATACATCTTGTTTATATAAAAAAGGCACAATGAAATACACCAACATAGAAACACACAGATATTTAAGAATTGATGCAATTTTTTGATACGGTAGGTAAATGATGAGTATAATTAAAAGAGCAGTAAAAAAGACGCTAAACCACATAGATTCGATGTGAGGAAATAACATATTGCCTACAGCACCCATTGCAAATATATCAGCCCCAATATTTAATACAATTGCAGGGAAACTAAACAAAAGCATTATATACAATAGCTTTTTAGAATAATATTGTTTTATTGTTCCTGATAAGCCTTTGTTAGTAACAAAGCCAATTCTAGCACACATTTGTTGAATAGCCGCCATCAGTGGAAATGCAATTAATGATGTCCATAATGTTGCTAAACCAAAAGCTGCACCAGCTTGAGAATATGTTGCTATACCAGATGGATCATCATCGCTAGCACCTGTTACTAGTCCTGGCCCAAGCTTAAGAAAAAATTGTTTTATGTTTGGATATTTTATGTTTAGCATAGATTGTAATCTTGAAATTAGAAGAAATTAAATACTCATTAATGATTAATAATAAATGGGATGCTTTGATTCTGAACAATAATAAAGTACAATCCAGAGGGTAAATCCGAACAATTAACAAAATTAGTTGAATTAGTCTCTTTCATATATTGATTGCTATGATAATCTAGTATCATAATCTTATTATTTATTATAGGTATTGAATGATCAATAGTAAATCCTTTATCGCATGGATTGGGAAATATTTCGGCTTGATGTTCTTTAAAATCAGTGCTAGAAATAATATCCTTGCCTTCTAAACTACCCATACTTTGATTGGTAAATCTTGGCGCTACTTTGCACAGATGTTCATATTGAAATTGTGGTTGTAATGAAAATTCTATTTTTTTTCCATTTTGATTATATGCAGCAATTCCTGGTAGCACTGCATTCATTAAAGCAGGAGAATTTTTAGATAAGGTGAAATCATACACTTCAGGATTATTAAACTGTACATCTTGAATCGGAATTATTCTTGTATTATGAGAAGTATCGAAGATTGAAGCTTTTCCAATAAGCATTGCACCATTTCCAGCAAAAATATTATTTACCCACACTAATTTATTTGTATTCGTATCTATTCTAAAGAAAGTACCTGCTGATCTTTCATTAACAAAAGTATTGGAAGCTACAAATAAACTATTATCAAGATTATCTCTTAAACCTTCAAGACCATAACCTATAGTATTACCATTTTCTGCATTTGCACTATGTTGCAAAATATTCCCAATGATAAAAGAAGTGCCTCCATTTGGTAAATCAATATTTCTAGATCCAGTTCCTTTTTCTTGAGAAATATTATTGTAAGCAATCATATTAAAAGCAGCTCTGGATTTTACTTCATGCCCAACTTTTGTACCATGAGCATAATTAAATTGATAATAAAAAGCTTTGATATGTCCTATATAGATTCCATGCGATAAACCATCCCCAGCGCCACTGTTTTCAAATTCGCATTGTTCTACTATGACAGTACTATTAGGATTTGCACCACATAAAATTCCATCTTGATTATTCCTAAATGCACATTGTTTTACTATCATATTTGTACCTTCAATTCTTATTCCTGCACCATTTCTATCTACTACAGCGCAGTCTCTAAAATCAATACCTTCAACAATACAATCATCACCTTTAATAACCCAAATAGCCTTTTGCTCTGCAGCTTTGCCATTAGCTTTTAATATAGCACCTGATTCACCTTTAAAATAAAGTCCTTTAGCATACCATGAGCATACATCGCCGATATATTCTGCTTTATCAATATAAATAGTATCAAAATCTTTAACCAATAAAGCAATGTCACTTGGCTTTTTATACTGTCTATTTGGCCCAATATTCCATTCAGAAGCGAATATTGAATTCGAATACATAACAAATAATACAATGAAAAAAAGAGAGTAAGCATATTTCATATTATACCTTAAGGGAAAGCTAATTGATTGATAATTATAGGAATATATAAAGTAACTTAACATATTATTTCAGCAAAGGAAATTAATTAATACTGAGGTTTTTATATATTTGTTGAAGTTAAAAGGGCATATCTTATTAATACTTTTATTATAGGCATATAAAAGCCTTTGGGCATCTGCTTTGATTTTTTAGGTTGAAATATATTTTATGAAGAAAACACATTATTCAGCCTTAGCGGCTATGTCTATTGTAATTGCTAATATGATTGGGACAGGAGTTTTTACAGGACTTGGTTATCAACTTTTATCGATTCAAGACTTTACAGCAATAGTTTTACTATGGATTGTAGGTGGATTTTTATCTTTATGTGGAGCATTTGTTTATGCCGAGCTTGGATCTATGTTTCCTCAATCCGGAGGTGAATACAGATATTTATCAGATATACTTCATCCATCTTTAGGGTTTTTGTCTGGATGGATTAGTTGCACTATCGGTTTTACGGCACCTTTAGCAATGAGTGGTATGGCGGTTGGTAATTATATTAAAGGATCTATTGGTTATGGAGATCCATTACTTATTGGTATTATTTCTTTATTGATATTAACGCTTATCCATTCTACAAATCACTCTGCAAGTGGTGGATTTCAATCTATATTTACCATCATCAAAGTACTGGTGATAATTGCATTGATTATTATGGGTTTTATGTATGGTTCAGAAGATATCCATAAATTTATGCCACGTATCAATACAATTCAGCAAGTATTTTCGGAACCCTTCGCAATATCTTTAATTTATGTGATATTCGCTTATTCTGGGTGGAACGCATCCGCATATGTAGCTTCTGAGATCAAAAATCCCCGGAAAAATCTTCCTATATCTATTATTGGTGGAACTATTATTGTAACAGTACTCTATGTATTAATCAATATGATGTTTCTTTATACTGCACCTATTAATGAGTTAATGGTAGACATATCTACTATGCTTCCCAAAGAATTAGTAGTTGTTGCTGGGTCAAAATTTTTACCTCCTTTTATAGTTTCAATTAGTGGATTAGTTATAGCATTTATGCTTATATCCTCAATGAGTTCTATGGTAGTGGCTGGTCCCAGAGTTCTTAGAGAAATGTTATTTGAATATAAGCTTTTAGAGAATACACAAAGCAAAGATAATATTCCCGTATCCAGCATTTGGATTCAAACTATAATTGCATTAGCAATGATGATTTCGAGTACATATGATACATTAATTACATTTACAACTGTATTGATTACCATCATTTCATCATTAACTGCTATAGCAGTAATCTATGCAAGATTTTCTTTGAAGAATATAGAAAGACCATTTAAAATGATTGGTTATCCAGCGACACCTGTGTTATTTCTCTTGATTAATGTATGGATACTTTATCATATCACTGTATCAAAACCTCAAGATATTACTATTGTACTCGCTATTTTGGGATTAGGGTTTATAGTTTGGGGAATATTACAATTCAGAAATAGGAGATTATTAAAACTATGAAGTGTTTTTTGAGAAAAGTGGGTACTATATTGGCAATTTCTTTGATATTGATTGGGTGTTCAGAACATGAAAAAAAAAGGGTTATTGAAATTCAAAAAAAGGAGAAGGTTATTGCTGATACTATCAAAAAGGCAATAGAATTTATCACCATAGAAAGACAACAATCTGCTGACAGTATTGATTATCAAGTAATTATTGCAGATTCATCCATATCTGGAATTGGTAATTTTTCTCCTATTCTATATGATACTCTTTCTGGTTATTATACATTCAGAGGTACTCCATTTAGAGATCAAGCCTTGATAGGACAATTAGATTCAATACCCTCAAGTATTCATGTAGATTGGGTTTTTAGAACTTCACTTGGTGCGGGTAATGGTGGAAGCCCGGGCTCGCATCGTAGTTGGGGTGGAGGAGCAGGGTGGACAGGACAACCAAATCTGATAATCTCGTCTGATAAAACAAGAATGAATATAATACAAGGTTCATTGTGTGGTAAAGTATATTCACTGGATTATGTTACTGGAAAAGAAATAGATTCGGCATTTGATACGAAAAATCCGATCAAAGGATCAATATCTTCAGATCCAGAATATCCTGGAATTGTGTATGTAGGACAAGGAATTCGTTATACACAAGAGTGCGGAGCAAGAGCAATCAATATTAAAAAGAATACTTTATTATCTTTTCTCTCTGGAGATGATAAGCATTCTAAAAGATATTGGGGAGCATTAGATAGCTCGCCATTGATTTGGGGGCAATTCCTTTTATGGCCTGCTGAAAATGGTGTTTTATATAAACTTATAAGATCAGAAAAAGGGTTAAAGATTCATTCTAAATTTGTGTACAAAGTGAGAGGAAATAATCATTTAGGAATTGAATCTAGTATTGCAGTGTATGGACATTATGGTATTATTACCGATAATGGAGGTAGTATTATTTGTGTGGATTTACATACACTACAACCAATGTGGTATTCAAATAATAGCGATGATACAGATGCAACACCTGTTATTTCTATAGAAGATGGTAAACCATATGTTTATACTGGTTGTGAAGTTGATAAACAAGGAAATCAAGGTTTATCAATTTTCCGCAAATTAAATCTATCGAATGGTAAAGAAATCTGGCGATTTTCAATTGCATGCCATTCTATTGTGAATGGAAGTTATATCTATAATGGTGGTATGTTGGGAACGCCATTATTAGGGAAATCTAATTGTTCATCTATGATATTTACTTCGTTTTCTCAGTATAAACCAGGTAATACAGGACTATTTGCTGCTTTTGATCAAATAACTGGCAAAGTATTATGGCAAACACCTTTATCAGCATATACTTGGTCTTCACCAATTGGATATATCACAAAGCAAGGACAATTTATCATCTTATTAGGCGATGTAATTGGAAATCTCTATGTAATTGATGGTCAATCAGGAAAAATTATTGTTCAAAAAAGAGTTGGACAGAACTTTGAATCTTCACCAATTGCTTATGGAAATACTGCAATTATTGCTTCCAGGGGTAATTCATTTTTTAGGGTTTCTTTACGATGAAACAAATTATTCTTATTATGATAGGACTATTGATCTTATCTGAAAATGCACATAGTGGCATAAGTTCCTATAAAAAATCTAGTTTTGGTTATCCATATATTCTCAGTATGCCAAAAGGTTCAACTAAAAAGGATTTATTGCCCTTAATTGTATTTCTGCATGGTAAAAGTTTAAGTGGGGATAGTCTTGAAAAACTATATCAATATGGAGCAATTGCTGCTATTAAAAAAGGCAAGAAAATTCCTGCAATTGTTTTAGCACCTCAATGTCCAGAAGGTGAAGGTTGGAATCCACCCAAAATATATCGTCTTATACAAAGAATTAAAAAAACATATACTATCGACTCAAATCGTATATATATAACTGGTATGAGCATGGGGGGATATGGTACATTTAGATTTGTGGCAAAGTATCCTGATATAGTAGCTGCTGCAGCGCCATTATGTGGTGGTGGAGAAATTAATACTGGACCATCCTTGAGCAAAGTTCCTTTGTGGATAATGCATGGAGCACGTGATACAGAGGTACCAATCATACAATCAAAGAAAATGGTAAAAGCAATTTCACTTTGTGATAGCACAAAATGTTTATTTACTGTATTTCCTAAATTAGGTCATGGTGAATTAACTCAATGTTATGAAATGGATGAATTATATACATGGCTTTTATCGCATAAAAAAGAAAATGGAGTTAGCAGATTTATTCCACCTTCAGCCTTAATAACGGAAAATAAATTTTATAAAATCAAAAAAAAGGCTGTCCTACAAAACTTAGAACAGCCCAATCAAAAAAATAAACAATGATCTCTAGCCTTTTCGAATAGCCTTATAAACATTTTGAGCATCACCTCTTCTTAATTGATATCCCATCATAAAAGGAAGAGGTTTTTTTATACTTTCTGGATGAATATAAGCACTATCTAATTTTGCACTATATCTGCCAGCAAACAAATTGATTGGACGACTATATCTGCCATAAAAAACAAAATTCCATTGCTTTTGATCAAAATATTCAAATGGAACGCCTGTATCATCTTGGAGAATAGTATGTGTTTTCTTTAATACAAAATCTCTAATCCCCGAAAAACCAGCATTATGCATTAAATAACTTGCGCTTTTGACATAAGTATTAAATCCCTGCATTGAATGTAGATAGGAGAGTAGAGGTGCATTTTTAAGAAATCCAATTTTACCTGCATATGTAGCATTGCCCAAATTGGCATAAATATACGTAAGCCTTTGAATTTCCTGAGAAGACCCTGTTTTGAAATATATGTCATGAATATCTTGCGCAGGAACAGAAAATGTATCTTTTGTACTTTCACTGATGGATCCATCTGCATGAATAAATCTCTTACCATATCCTATCAAAGTATGATCAGTTTCTGCTAAAAACAATGCAATTAATGGTAAAGCACCATCTATGTTTTCTTTAGTTATATACTTCCTCATTCTATCTGTAATGAAATAACTCAAGTTTGTAACTTCTTGAATTGTTCTTTGAACAGATAGTAAATAATCAGGTACACCTAAAGTATCTGTAGTTGAAAATTTTCTGAAGCTTCCAGGTGGTTCAAATGCAATAAAGACATATTGTTTATAATGTGGAAATAAAGTAACAGCATGCAATGCATCAGGACCAGAAAAAGGATATAATAGAGTACCATTGCCGATTTTATCAGAAGCTAACTCAACTTGAGAAAACATCTGCATCTGAGATAATCTTTTTGTTTTTACTCTTTTAAAAACATCATTCATTCTTTTGGCATGTGTAATATAAAATCCATTGTTTTTGATGAATCTTAATCTATCAGATGAATGTGATAATCCTCCAATAAAACTAGCATATTCTTGAATACTAGTATCTATAGTAATTGGTAATTCAAAACCTTCAAGTGATTGAACAATTGTCTTAGATTTAGTCTTGGGTATTGACTTTTTAATAATTGGTTTATGTGCTTGCTGTGCTTGAGCCTCTGAAAACTGTTGATCTGACTTATTACAGCCAATAATAAAAGAAAAAAGTAATAAAAACAGAATGCGAATTGTCATGATATTAACCCATAAATGATTCATAATTATTCTAAAAAACATGCTAAGCTGTGAAAGATGTACCCTTTTCTGAGAAAATTGTCAGAAATATGTCCACAAACTAACATTTTTAGCAATCATTAATAAATCAATAATTAGACCAATTCACTTCTTATAATCAGAGGTTCTTGCCAAAATCTTTAGAGTACTAATTAACCAAAACTATTCTTCCTGACATAGTTGGACCATATTTGCTCTTTATAATATAGGAATATGATCCACTTGGAAGTTTATTACCAATTGTATCTTTACCATCCCATTGAACTGCAAAAGATCCAGATTGTATGATAGCATCATGAGCAAGTTCTCGAATAATTATACCTTTTTCATCAATAATAGAAATAGTAAGAATATCAGTTTTTTCTAGATTAAATTGAATCGTGGATTGTTCTGAAAAAGGATTTGGAAAAACCTTTTCATCTGCATAAGCTGTATTATAAATCATTGGAACTGATGTAGTAAGTGTATCGTAACAATTTTTCATTGCTATGGTATATGTAGATGATACATCTCGGTTTTTACGAGTGGAATTTTCATTTTTTGGAAGATATGTCCTAACATATTCAACTTGCACTCTTTCTGGTGACACATGTATTCGTAAATGACCAGAATTTGGCAAAATCTCTCCAGCGAAATACCCATAATCATCTGCATAATTAACACTTGAAAAATTTGGATGGCTAGGTTGAGGCGTTTCTTGATAGACTAAGCAATCTTTTTCCTGTTTACAAAAGAAATGATCATGTCCATGAAAAAATACATGAACTTTATGTTCTTTAAACAAATCTTTTATGGGTTTATACCAACCTGGACGATTTTTTTCGAATCCTCTGGTACCATCTAAATTATTTCCACCCCATTCATATAAATTTGCATATTCTATGCCACCTCTTCCCTCAGGGCTTCCTCCAACTAATTGATGAGCAAAAACAAAGGTATATGTAGAAGTATTTTGCTCTAGGGTTTTCTTTAGCCACTCATATTGATCTTTTCCTAAAGTCCATCTCCAGCCATTCAGGGAATCAGGTTTTACTGTAGTATACCAATAAGGATCTAGGACAATAAATTTTGCATCACCCCATGAAAATGCATAATAATTTTCTCTTAATCCTATATTAGGATGATTTGTTGTGTCTCCAGAATAGAAATCATCTGGGGCAGGATTTAAGAAATATTTCTTACGTTCATTTGTAGCCCAAATCGGAAAAGAATTAAGATTATTATTCTTAATATTCCATTGAGCTTCGCCTTCATGATTTCCTAATGCTATGAATAATGGTACAGAATGACAATTCATTTCATAATATTTTCTAAGAAGATTGCAACGAAAAGGAATTGTATCGAAAGGTACCTGTTTAGCTGTATTTGTTAATTTATCAGTCATTAAGATGTCCCCAAGATCAATCATAAAGTCAGGCTTATCCAAAAGCTGATTTTGAAGGCATAAAGTATAAATATTAGTATCACTTTGCACATCTAAATGAGGGTCTGCCTGCACTACAAATGTAAATGAAGTACCTGCTGGTTTTTGAGTTTTAAATGTGTATTCTGGTCTCGTTTTTATTGCATTTGTATCTTTAGGATTTCTATACTGGAGAAAATACTTATACTCTTTATTTGAAGATAAGCCATCAATCAAGACATCTGTTGGTTGATTTCCTAAAGCAATAATCCATTGTGTAGAAATTGGTTTATCTTGTCCTGAATACCAATTTGCTCGCACTTCTGTTGTGCTATCAAACATGATATTGACGGTTATACTATGATCAGTCGGACGACCCAATAACTCAGTTCTTAACATTGTTTGGGCAGATAGAATTGTATGTGATATGATGAAAGTTAAAATGCTGTGTACTAAGAATTTCATGATATTAAATATTAATGATGAATAATTACTTGTTGGACATATTGTTGATTATCGACAAAATATTGAAGCATATATGTTCCTTGTGGTAATAGTTCAACATTTATTATCATTTCATTTCCCTTATAAACCACTTGCCCAAGTGTATTAGTTAATACAACAGAACATTGATGTTGTATGGATTTAGGAATTTCGATGGTGATAAATTTGTCAGCTGGATTAGGATAAACTGGAACGGTATTATATGAAAAATCATCGTTTTTTACATTTGTTGTCCCACCAACATTATAGCTGAAGCCAATTGATCGATTCTTATTTTGCCCTAAGGTATCAGCAGGTAAATAGGCTAAGACATAATCAACTTTTACACCTTCAGGACTTACTTTTACTCTTAAATGTCCAGTTCCTGCAAGAGTATCAGATACATATGCATCTGCATTAGCAAGTTTTCCGATTTCATAGGTAGAATCAGCAGCCATAGGACATGCTTGATATGTGATCCCATCTAATTGTTCATGAGCGAATACATGATCATGTCCTTGAAAAAAAATATTTACCTTATTATCTACAAATAATTTGTGAATAGGTTTACCCCAACCAGGTCTATTTTTATCAAATGTATATCCACCTTTTTGCTCAGAGCCACCCCATTCAAATAAAGGGGCATTAGTTATGCCACCTCGTCCTTGTCCTCTGATATGATGTGCAAAAACAAACTTATATTTTGAGGTGCTATTTTCTAATGTTTTTCTAAGCCAATCATATTGAGGTTTTCCTAGAGACCAGTCCCAATTTTTAGGCTTATCAGATGAATCACATTGATCTCTGTACACATCTAAAACTACAAATAATGCATCGCCCCATGTCCATGCATAATAATTCTCTGGATTACCTACACCATATGGTTCAATATCAGTATTTCCAGTATAAAAACTATTTGGATATGGATTTGGGAAATAGAATTTTCTCCATAATGTACCCCATACAGTTAAGTTCTTTCCTGGATTTTTGAGCATATAGTAATCAGTTTCACCTTCATGATTTCCCAAACAAAAATAGAATGGAATTGAATGAGTAATCTTTCCTAAATAAGGTCTATAATCTTTGTGTAATTTATCTAATTCTGGGGAAGTTATTCCATATGGATCATGATCATCACCAAATGTATCACCTAAAGACAACATGAAATCTGGCTTATCAGCTGCTTGATTAGCTAAACACACTTCATACATAGAACGAATACCTTTCTTGTCATAAAGATGTTCATCCGCTTCAATTGTAAATGTAAATGTGCTTCCTGGTGATCTTTGCGTGTGAAATGAATACTCTGGTGTATTTATATAAGTAGGACTTCCAATTTGACGGTATTGAAGTCTATAAAAATATCGTTGATTGGGAAGTAAATTAATGATATCAAACTCATCAGGAACCCCTGGTGAGGATATATAATTTTTAGAAGTATTATTATACGTACCTGATGATATTCCATATTCTATAAAATACTCAATATTTTTTTCATTCAAGATGCTGAAGGTAATGGAAGTATCTGTGGGCCTTCCCAATACAATATTAGGTTCTTGAGAAAAAAGAGAAGGAGCAAACAATGAATGTGATGAAATACATAATACTGAAAGAATAATTGAGAATAGTCTCATAATTAAGTCCATACATAAATGAGTATCAAATTTATGCTTTTGAGACTCTTATGATGGATAAGGGTTTAATGATGTTCTATTTATCTAATAGATACATTAAAAATATTCTGTCTATCTTTTGGATTGAGTATTAAGCGACAAGTATCTTTAATAATGCTACATTGAACCGTAAACAGTTCTTGTGTTCCTAAAACAGTTCTTTGATATGAAATCTTCCATGTTCCTTTTGGATTTTCCCTTATTCCGGTCCTTTTGAACGAATAACCAAAATTCATTTTTTCAATCTCTTTAACTAATTGAGAAGGCTTTTTATTCTTTATTTCTGCAGGTGTATAGATAAAAGGGACCATATCCTCATATCGCATCTGCTTAAACAGTATTTGAACATATTGTAATATATCTGTTGAATAAAAGCACAAAGGATTTTTAAATAAACAAGATTCAGCTGTTTTAACTTGTTGAAAATTCACGAAAAATAATAGTACCACTAAACAATTGAAGAGGGGTAATAAAGCTCTTGATATATGAATGTTCATGATCATCCCTTGTTTTAGAAAATATTCTTTAATCGCAATGCATTTTTTTCGATTATATGCCAACTGAAAAATGCAAGAATTATAGAAATTCCCAATGAATATATCATTAATTCAGATTGATTGAATGTTTGAAATGACATCAATGTTTGTTGCACAGGAAATCCATATAAATAGATACCATAAGATAGATCACCTATATATGATCCAATCGAAGAAAGGATTGGTGTAGACAATAATCCAAAAGTAATGACTAAAAGTGGCAGTAATACATAATGGGTATATTCAAATGTATGAGTTACAATTGAGACAATTAATAGAACAAAAGTTAGTAAAGACATTATAGAAAGATGTTTTACCTGATCAATATTTAATGCTGCTAATAAATTTCCAGCTGAAAACATGCATATGAAATCAGATATTAATATTCCAGATGCATAAGTTCCAAGATTTTTAAACTGTTGAAAGTACAAGACATTTATTAGAAATGATGTAATAAATACACCAGTTAAAATAACGCGTATAGATGATAACTTATTCTTAATAAAGAAGATTAGAGAACAGAATATATACATTTTAAATTCATAAGGAATAGTCCATAAACTACCATTTATAGACCCTTTATAAGGATTATGTTCAAAAATACCGGGTATATAATATTGATTCATGAATAATGAGAGATTAATCGGAATATATGTCCAAACAGCAGTATTCTGTAAATAGGGAATAGGAGAATTATATAGCAATGACCCAAAAAGAACGGATAAGAATACAACTATAAAAAGGGCAGGAACAATACGTAATAATCTATTCCAATAAAACTGTATTAAAGAATTACTTCTTATGATACTTTTATAAATTAAAAAACCACTTATGATAAAAAATCCCTTCACTCCAATGGATGATAAGAGAATATTTTGTCCGGTTAATACACATAAATAGTCCCATTCTTCCATACCTGATAGGACAAAAGAATGAGTGATTATAACAAGTATTGAGAATAAAAGTCGTAGAAAATCAAAATTGTTTTTCATCGTATAACATAACAAAATGGTATTATTAAATGTGCATTTCTTAAGTTAACTTTTGCCTACAGTAATATAAGAGGAAATTCATGGATATCTATGCATGTATTTGGAGAGCTTCTAAAAATGATGAAGATTTTGATCAAAGTGAATTTGATAATCGCATGCCAAGATTATTTGATTGGCTTAAAGGATTAAAGAAATCTGGTCATTTAATTGCATGTGGTGGTGGTGGCTTTTACGATAGAAGTGGTGGCTTAACCTTGATTTATGCAGAAAGTCCAGACCAAGCCTTGGAATTATCTAATGGAACTCCTTTAAATGAAATTGGCACTACAGAATTAATGCAATGGGGAGTATTTTATGCAGACTTGAATTTAAGCTCAAATCTGCATAAAATTGAATAATATTATTTCTTTCCAGATAGTTTTTTAGGCATATCCGCTCCTAAATATGCCATAATTGCCATAGCTGCTGAACACAAATTCAATTCATAGGGATTTAATTTATCCATAGTATCTGCATTCGTATGATGATATCTAAAATATTTGCTGTCTTCCACAAGTAATTCCATCCCTGGTACTCCTTTTTCAATCAAAGGCCCAATATCTGCTCCACCACCACCTTCTTGAATGATAGTAGCATCTATAGAACCGAGTAGAACAGACATTTCTCTAGCTAATGCTAGATTCCTTTCATCACCTGTGCATTCAAAACCTTTTGGTTTAAATGTGCCAGCATCACTTTCAATTGCTAGAACATGATTATTGATTTCATGAGCATGTGCTTTTGCATATGCTTTTCCACCAGCTAAACCATTTTCTTCATTTGTCCAAAAAACAACCCTCATTGTCCTTTTTGGTTTTAAACCTAGTTTTTTTATGATTCTTAGTGCTTCCCATGAGATAAAACATCCACCACCATCATCCATAGCTCCTTGCCCAACATCCCAAGAATCAATGTGTCCACCAAATACTACTATTTCTTCAGGCTTTTCAGATCCCTTAATTTCAGCAAGAACATTTCTTGAATCTGCATCAGGTAGCTTTTCATTTCTGAGAATTAAATGCATAACTGGTTTAGTTTTTCTTTGATACATTCTATCTAGCATATCTGCATCTTCGGAAGTAATAGCAGCATGAGGTATTTTTGGTATAGTATCATTATAATACATAGCACCTGTATGTGGTGTATATAAAGACATTGGACCAACAGACCTAACTAAGCTTGCAATTGCTCCATATTTTGCTGCTTGAACTGCTCCATTTACTCTATATTGAACAGTTTCTCCATATGTAGTAAAAGGAACATTAAACAAAACTATCTTTCCTTTCACTTCTGATGCTTTGTCTGCTAAATCTTTAAAGCTCTTAACTGCAACAATTTCTCCTGTTAACCCATTTGCTGGCGTAGATATTGTACCACCTAACCCTAAAATTTGAAGTGAAGATTTTCTAGGATGCATCATGTCTAGTGATTCTTTACCTCTTACCCAATGTGGAACTTTTACAGGCTCTGTCCATACACTGTCAAAACCATCTTGTTTCATTACTTTTATAATCCAATCTATGGATTGTTCTAAACTTTTACTTCCACTTAATCTACTTCCATAGGTATCACACATTTCTGCAAGTCGATTATAACACATACTATCTTTTAAGGATTCGTTTACAATTTTTTGTGCTATATCATGATACATATCTCTTAAGGTTTCTTGTGCATTAAGCGAATGGACATATTGAGTAGCAGAAATCAATGAGACAAGTAAGAGTAAACGTATTTTCATTACTCAATCCTAAGAAAAGTGGGTATTATTGAATTAATGCTTGCAATCTATGAAAAATATCTTGTGCTTTAATCTTTCTAATGCATGAAAATTCTTGTTCTGTTCCCGAGAACTTGCAATGAGCAGATTTAGGAGAAAAATAAAAACATGGACTGCACTCTATAGCTCTGCGTGCTACCAAAGCATTATTATTTCCCCATGGTGCAGTATGAATATGACTAGTATATCCAAAAATTGATATTTGAGGTATCTGAAGAGCTGCTGCTATATGCATTAATCCAGAATCATTCGAAATAAATGCTGTACATTCATGCATTAAAGCTATGCTACCCATTAAACTAGGCATCTGGACAATATGTACGCTCTCTGGTCCAATGTTTAAGCTAATATCATTTTTTATAGCTTCATTCAATTCAAATTCTTCTGGCCCGCCAAATAATAGGATCTTTGCATTATACTTAGAAATCAATAACTTAGCTAGTTCTGCATATTCTTTATAATCCCATCTTTTATTGACTTGATTCTTGAATATTGCGGATCCAGCATGAAATCCTATCAACATGTCTGTAGCAGATATATTTTCTTGCTTTGATTTCCATAAAGAAACTTGCATGATTGACTCTTCAGATAATGGAATAGTCAAAGGAGGTAAAATATCAGGAATTTTTGCGCCCAATAAAGATACAAGTCTTATGTTTTCTTCACAATTATGTAATGTGTCTATTTCTTTAATAGATATAGTATGTAAAAATTGTAATTGTTGATTAGAGACATGTAAATAAGAATGACCAATGCGATATGTAGAGCCAATAAGCCAGCTGATAATGGCATATGGCCATCTATTTGCAGGAAATACAGTAATTGTATGAGAATATTTATGTCTTAATGATAACAGAAATTTCAGTGATGCGAATGGATTTTTTTTTAAAAAATTCCAAAAATGAATTTTATTGATATCCTTATTTTCTGCATAGACATCTACTGTCCCTTTAAACATTGTTAATAAATCTATTGTATGCTCGGGAAAAGAGTTCCGCAGTATGGATAAAGCTGGACTAAACATGATAGCATCACCAATTCCTGATAATGCTAATATTAATATTTTGCTATTATATGATAATGGAGCTTTTTCTTCTTCTTGGAGAATTGAGGTTTGATGAGAACTTACTGCTAAAGATGTACTTTGAACAATTTCTAGATCTGGTGTGATATAATGCATCTTCACCCTTTTAGAATAGTAATTCTAGATTTTTTTGTGGATTCAATCCTGTAATTATTGGTTTCCCATCTTCTAAAATCACGATATCAATCTCTGTACGCATACCAATTTGATTATTAATATAGATACCAGGTTCAATAGAAAAAGAAGTTTTGGGTATAAGTAAACGCATATCATGAGTTTCAAAATTATCCATATTAGCTCCCGCGCCATGGGTCTCGGTGGTTATACTATGGCCTGTTCTATGAACAAAATACTCTCCAAAACCTTTATGTATTATATGATTTCTCACTGCATCATCAACTTCATAACCTGCTATAGGAATGCCAGTACTGAGTCTTTTTTCAATCAAAGAAATTCCTGCATCTCTTGCATCAGCAATGACTGAAAATATTTCTTTGTGAAGTTCACTAGGATTGTTTCCAGTATGACACATCCAAGTGATGTCTGAATATGTACCATGCCCATGAGCAGGCTTAGCCCACATATCTATCAAAACAGTGGTGTCTTTCTGTATTGTTCTACTATTTTTCTCATCTGGAGCATAATGAGGGCTTGCAGCATTTCTATCTCTCGCAATGATAGGAGCGCTATAGGTAAAGAGTTTATTATCTTTAAATCGCTGTAATACAAATTGCTGAATGGTAAATTCATCGGCATGTCCATATTTTAGAATAGATTCCCTAATTCTATCCATGGTTTCATGCATTATCTTACCAAGAATCGGAGCAGTATACGACACATTCTCTTCTATTTGTTCAGATGTCCATACAGCAGAAATCTGTTGTAACAAATCTGCTGAACTTTGAATATTAGCACCAAAAGATCTTAATAATTCTACAGTACCTGCATCAACTTTTGAAGCCGTAGGAATTGCACAAAGAGGGGAATATTCAATTGCAATATTCGGACATTCTTTAACAAATGCTTTAAGCTCTAATTGCCATTGATCATAACCTGCATAGATAATTTCTTGTGCCTGAATATGGCCTAATGTAAAGGGTTCAATGGCATGTACTAATTTTTTTACTTTCCCTTCTTTGGGTATTAAAACTGCCCAGCGTCTAGAACAGTGTGTATTAGATGGAATTGATAATAAATCCCAAGCAATGCTATTACTTCCCCTAAAATCTATCAATAACCATCCATCAATATTGGATTCTTTTAATATGTTTTGTATGTGTTCAAATTGTATCATAATTACTATAATGACATAACAGCTTTCTTAAATACTAGGCCACGATGTTCGTAATTTGCAAACATATCAAAGGATTTACAAGCTGGAGAAAAAAGGATGGTATCACCGGATTTAGCTTCTTTAGAAGCAATTGTGACAGCATCTTCTAATGAATTAGCCTTCACGCACCTAATTTTTGAATAATACATGTCAAAAATCTTCTCTTTATCTTCTCCTATTGCAATAATAGACCTAACATTAGAAGCAATTAATTCTTTTAAACTTGTATAATCATTATTATCTCCAAGGCCACCAGCAATCCATACAATAGGGGAGGAGTAACTAGAAAGTGCATACCATGCAGCATTTATATTTGTTGCTTTAGAATCATTAACATAATTAATGCTGTTAAGAGATCTTACAAATTCGAGTCGGTGTTCAACACCAGAGAATTGCATAAGACTATCTCTAATATTTTCATTTCGGACTTCAAAAGCCCTGGCTGCAAGTATAGCTGCCATAGAATTATAACGATTATGTACGCCTGGTAGGCGTATTTCATCAAGCTGCATAAGTACTTCCTCATTATGCGGATGCGATGCTAGAATCAGATGAGATTGGCTTGTATAGGCCCCTTGCTGCAGGGGGTTTATACTAAAATATGCCAATTGTGCTTTTGATATTTTTGAGCATGCTGCTGCTTCAAGATTATCGGCATTCAAAATTAACAAATCATCTTCATTTTGATTCTGAGAAGTTTTCCACTTTGCCTTGCAGTAATTCTCCATTGTACCATGATAGGCTAAATGATCAGGTGTTATATTGAGTATAATACTAACCTTCGGTTTAAAAGTATAGGTTCTGTCTAGCTGATAACTACTTGTTTCTAACACAAAAATTGTTTCTGCAGATACTCTGCCAACTATTGAACTTAATGGAATACCAATATTACCAGCTGCAATAGCAGATTTTCCAGATTGTTTTAAGATGAACTCGGTTAAAGCAGTAGTAGTTGTTTTTCCATTTGTTCCAGTGATTGATATGATAGGATTTGATGTATGTAATGAAGCAAATTCTAATTCACTAATAATAGGAATACCTAAATGTTCTGCTTCTTGCAAGATTGGTGAATAAGGGGGAACACCAGGAGAAATAATGATTTGTTTGCAATTCTGCAATGCCCGTGAAGAATGGCCTCCAAATTCAGCATCTATAGAAGATTCACCTAATTGTTCATAAGCACCTGTATATGCAGATTTATCTTTGCTTTCGGTTAAGAATACTGTATTTCCATCTTGTTTAGCTAATAATGCAGCTGCAATGCCACTTTTGCCAGCTCCGATAACGGTTATATTCATAAAATGCCTATTAAAAAACCTGGTCTTTACAAGTTTGTATTAGACAGATAAGCGTTCTAGAAACAGTTGTCAGACAATGAATTGGGTCTGACTGCGATTGTAATTTGTGCAAGTAGAGAGTGATTTTACTTTATTTTCGCTTTGGCTGTTATAGGCGCATCTATACCATTACTCTTGTTAAAGACCAGGCTTTAATTTATTGTGCTAAATAGTTGTAAAACAGACTGGATGCATACATACCAATCCTAAAATTGTCTAAACTAAAATGTTCATCTGGCGAATGAGCATTTTCATCTTGCAAACCAAATCCCATTAAAACTGTTGGGGATTTTAAAATTGTATCAAACAATAAACATACTGGAATAGAACCGCCTTCTCTAGTAAAATATGGCTCGCATCCATAAGCTTCTTGCAATGCTCTTTTTGCAGCATTCATTCCTTTGCCAGTTTTTTCTACTAAAACAGGATTTGCTCCATGTAAGTTCTCAACCTCTACTTGAACTGTTGGCGGAGCAATAGCTTTAACATATGTAGTGAATTTTTCAGCAATATCATGCGTATCTTGGTTCGCTACTAATCTCATAGAAATTTTTGCTGAAGCTTTTGATGGTAATACAGTTTTGGCTCCGATACCTGTAAAACCACCTATAATCCCATTTATATCGAGTGTTGGTCTTGCAGAGATATGCTCAAGTGTTGTATATCCATATTCTCCATATAAGCCGGGAACATCTAATCCTTTTCGAAAATCTTCAGCATCAAATGGTAAACGTAAATAATCTAATCGTTCTTCTTCTGTTAATCCTTTTACATTATCGTAAAATCCTGGTATTGCAATTCTACCATATGAATCTTTTAGCTTGGAAATGATTTCGCATAATGCCTGAAGTGGATTAGAAATACTACCTCCATAACTTCCAGAATGTAAATCTCTATTTGGGCCAGTAACATGGACTTCCATATAACATAGGCCTCTTAATCCATAACACAAAGATGGCATGCCTGGGCCATATAATGGTGTATCTGAAACAACTACTGTATCACAAGAAAGTAATTCTAAATGTTCTCTGATGAATTGCTCTAAATGAATACTTCCTATCTCTTCTTCACCTTCAATTAACATTTTAACATTCACTGGTAATGTACCATGAACTGCTAGCATTGCTTCAATTGCTTTGCAATGTAAAAATACTTGTCCTTTATCATCTGTAGAACCTCTTGCAAATATCTTCCCATCTCTTAAAGTCGGTTCAAATGGTGGATTTGTCCACAAATGTAATGGGTCAACTGGTTGAACATCATAATGACCATAAAACAATACTGTAGGAGCATCAGGCCCAGCTTCACAATGCTCTGCATATACAATGGGATGTCCTGCAGTAGCATATACAGTTGAAGTTTTCATGCCAATAGATGATAAATGCTCTTTTAACCAATTACCACAATAAGCAACATCGCTATTATGCTCAGGAGCTGTGCTTACACTCGGAATCGAAAGGAATTCTATCAATTCCTTTATAAAACGATCTTGATTACTAGACAAATATGCTTGTATCTTTTCCATAATGATGCTCTTTTAATTAGAATAGTAAATGCAAAAATAAACAGTATGTGGATGAATCATAGAAGAAAGTTTATGGAAACTTAAAAAACATAATAAGTGTTCTAAGTATAAATTTATGTTGGTTTTAAGATGAGCATACTGTAATTTTACAGGAAACTTAAAACACATAAATAGTATTCTTGGTATTTAGTTATTCATTATATCATAATAACGCATGGAAATAATAGAAGTTAAAACTGCCGAAAAGGATGAGATTATTAGGCAGAAGATAATTGATACTGCAAAAGAAGAATTTATGCAATATGGATTTCACCGTATATCAATGGATGATATTGCGGAGAAATTAAGCATGAGTAAAAAAACATTATATAGATATTTTACGGGCAAAGATGATTTGATACGTACTGTAATGATGGGGCATATGAGATGTTTTGATGAGATAAGTGCAATGATTTTAGAGAAAAGGGCAGAGAGTGAATTTATCAATAAAATGGTGGAGATAAGTTCTAAGATGGCAGAATTAGTATCTAGGATGCCTATCCATGTGATGAGAGATTTGCAAAAAAATTCTCCAGATATTTATGATGAAATGCAAACTCATAAAAAAGAAAATATCTCAAGAGGTTTTGGGGCATTTATAAAAGAGGGGAAACAAGCGGGCGTTTTTAGAGAAGAGCTACCAGAAGACATCATGATAAAAATACAATTAACGATTATTGAGCATATGTTCAATCCAGAAATATTAATGTCTTTGCCATATACACCAATTCAATATCATCAGCATATTATCACTTTTGTGATGCAAGGAATGTTCACAGAAAAAGGAAGAATGCAGATGAAAGCTGCTCAGCAAGTTCATAACAACGAAATCTAATATTTTCATTAATATATGTCTTTAAGGACTTTTAGAATGATTCGACTTATCAATAGAGTATTACTTCTTTGTTTGGTTTTTATGTTTATCATGAAAACTGAAGCTCAAGAAGTAGTAAAATTATCTGTACAAGATGCAGTAAGTATAGGATTAGAAAACAGTAAAACTCTAAAAATTAGTAATGCTAAAATTACTATTGCTCAGCAAAAGGTTATGGAAATCAATGCAAATCGATATCCATCACTTAAATTTATTTCTGGTTATACACGCCTCAGTGATGTTCCTGCCTTTACTTTTACATTACCTTTTCCTGGGTCTCAACCTGTAACTATAGCCCCGGTTGTATTAGATAATTATGTAATGAAATTATCTGCTGCGCAGCCTGTATTTACTGGATTTAGACTTCAAAGTCAGGAGCAAGCTGCTGATTATTTAGCAAAAGCTTCTCAATCAGATTATCAGAAAGATAAAGTTGAATTAATCGCAATGATAAAAACTCAATATTGGAATATTATAAAAGCAGAGCAATTTGTTCGTTTAGCTAATGAAAGTGTTGAAACATTAAAAGCTCATTTGAAAGATATTCAATTAATGATGAAAGCTGGAATGGTGACAAAAAATGATGTAATGAAAGTACAAGTACAAGTATCAGATGCTGAATATCGATTGATTGAAGCAAAAAATCAAGTTCAATTAGCAATGATAGGGCTAAACAATACATTAAGGCTTCCTTTAAATACGCAATTGACATTGTTATCATCATATAATGAAGCTCCTCAACAGAGCATAGGAATGGAAAGCTTTTTGGAAGATGCAATTCAAAATAGACCAGATATTGTGGCTAATGATTTTCGTGTAAAAGCCTCAGAGCAAAATATCCAAGCTACAAAGTCATCCTGGTATCCACAAGTAAATGTTTTTGCTGAATACAATTATAATAATCCAAATCAAAGAATTGTACCTGCACGATCTCAATTTGATGGTACCTGGGCCACAGGTATTCAATTGTCTATGGATATATGGAATTGGGGAATTACATCAAATCAAACAAATCAGGCAGAAGCACAATTGGCTCAAGCAATTGATGCAGCTCAATTAACCAAAGAAGGTATTCAAACCGAAGTAATGCAGTCATATGTCTTATTACAGCAAGCATTAGAAAAAATAGGAATCACTAAAAAGAATATAGAACAAGCAGAAGAAAATTTTAGAACAATTTCGCAAAAGTTTAAAGCAGGTAATGCATTAACTACTGATGTTACAGATGCCCAAACAGCTCTTTTACAAGCAAAAGTGAATAATATACAAGCCTATATAGATTATGAACTTGCATCGGTACGTATGGACAAAGCAATTGGCAAGCAATAAGAATTATACATTTCACCATATAGATTATTATGAAAAAAATTATCGTCATCGTAATTGTTGCAGGTTTTTTTGTAGCAACGATTCTAACTTTAAGAAACAATAAAGCATTAGCAGAAAAAGCAATTATCGTAGAGGATATTACTGCTAAAGTGATTCCAGTGAGTACTGCTATAGTAGAAAGAAGAGATATAGAACAAAATCTTTCTTTGATTGGAACGATTTTACCTAAAAGTGATATCAATATTGTATCCGAAGCCGCAGGTAGATTAGTAGCTTTGAATGCAAATGTTGGAGACTATAAATCAGCAGGTTCTGTAATTGCTGAAGTTGATTCTGAACTGAGAAAAGCAACTTTGTTAAATGCACAAGCAATGTATGAGAAGGCTCAAGCAGATGCTGATAGAATTGAATTGTTATATAAAGAAAATGCAGCAACTTTAGTACAATTAGAGCAAGTAAAATATACATTACAAGCCGCCCAAGCACAGCTAATTATTGCTAAAAGACAAGTAAAAGATACCAAAATCATTGCTCCAATTAATGGCGTTATTTCAATGAAAATGGTTGATAAAGGAGCAACTATTGGAATGAATGCTGTGATAGCAAATATTATTGATATCTCTTCATTAAAAGTAAAAGTTAATGTATCTGAAAGAGATGCTTTTGCTTTGAAAAATGGTGATAAAGTTAATATATCAACCGATGTATATCCAGGTAAAACATTTACCGGAACCGTAGCATATATATCTTCAAAAGCAGATGAAGCACATACATATCCAGTTGAAATAACATTAGCAAATTCTTCTGTGTCTCCATTGAAAGCCGGTATGTTTGCAAGAATTACATTCTCTACAATCTATAAACATCAAACGCTTACTATCCCAAGAAATGCTTTATTAGGAAGTATCAAAGATCCCAAAGTATTTATAGCTAAAGGAAATAAAGCTGAATTAAGAAAATTGATCATAGGTGCAGAAAATGGATATGATATTGAAATTCTTGGCGGTTTACAAGCTGGGGATATCATTATCGTAGATGGACAAAACAATCTAAAAGATGGTACTAAAATCTCCGTAGTTAATCATTAATCATTTAATCAAACGGAGATATAATATGACGATTACAGAAATTGCTATCAAAAGGCCAACTCTTATTGTAGTTATATTTTCTATGCTTGGAGTTTTAGGAATTTTTGGATATTCACAGCTTAAGTATGAATTATTGCCAAAGATAAGTCCACCAGTCATTTTGATAACTACAGTGTATCCAGGAGCTTCGCCTCAAGAAGCCGAAAATTCTGTTACAAAATATATAGAAGATGCTGTTTCTAGTCTTGATAAAGTAAGTGCAGTACGATCCACTTCTGCAGAGGGAGTATCTATTGTCACGATTGAATTAGAGCAATCTGCAAAAATTGATATTGCATTACAAGATGCTCAAAGAAAAGTAAATGCTGCCCAACAACTATTACCAAAAGATGCTCGTACACCGGTTCTTTCCAAAATTGCATTGGATGAAATTCCAGTATTGAGAGTTGGTGTCAAAAGCTCAATGCCAAATAGAGAGTTCTCCCAATTTATGAAAGACCATATCCAGCCCATTTTATCAAAAATTAATGGAGTTGGAAGCATTACATTGTTAGGAGGAGAGCAAAGAGAAATTAAAGTAAATGTAGATGTAGAGAAAGTACGAGCCTATGGATTAGGTATCAATCAAATTGCTGGAATGATAAAAGCATCAAATTTAGATTTTCCTACTGGAAATATTAAAGATAGTGATGGACAATTTGTAGTGCGATTAGCAGGTAAATTTCAAAGTATAGAGCAGATTCAATCTATAATCATTGGAAGATCTAAACAAGGTGGTAATATCCGCTTAATGGATATAGCCGAAATTAATGATGGAAGAAAAGAATATACCACTATTAGTCGTTTGAACTCTGAAACTACCATTGCGCTCTTAGTTCAAAAACAATCAGATGCTAATTCAGTAGAAGTAAGTCAAAGAGTTAGAAAACAGATGGAAGAATTAGAAAAAACGTATGCAAAAGATAAACTGTCATTTACAATTGCTCAAGATGGTTCATTATTTACAATTGAAGCTGCTGATGCAGTAAAACATGACTTAATGATTGCCATTTTACTAGTTGCTGCGGTTATGTTCCTATTCTTACATTCAATAAGAAATTCATTAATCGTAATGGTTTCTATTCCAGCCTCTTTATTAAGTACGCTTTTTGTGATGTATGTTTTGGGATTTACTTTAAATCTTATGACATTATTAGCAATGAGTTTGGTAATTGGAATATTAGTAGATGACTCTATCGTGGTTCTAGAGAATATCTATAGACATCTTGAAATGGGTAAAGATAAACGAAAAGCTGCACTTGATGGGCGTAATGAAATTGGATTTGCAGCTTTATCAATAACACTTGTTGATGTTGTAGTGTTTGTTCCATTATCATTTGTTGGTGGTTTAGTTGGTAATATTTTAAGAGAATTTGCAGTCGTTGTATTTTCTTCTACTTTAATGAGTCTATTTGTATCATTTACAATTACTCCTGTTATTGCATCAAGAATATCCAAACTAGAACATATCACAAATTCTACATTAATGGGTAGATTTTCTCTGTTTTTTGAAAAGATTTTTGATTGGATAACTCAAGAATATATACGAATTCTAACATGGTGCATTTCTTCTTGGAAGGGCAAGATTACTGTAATTTTATTTTCATTATTAAGTCTTTTAGCCTCATTTGCTTTAGTACCATTGGGATATGTAGGATTTGAATTTATCACCCAATCAGATAGAGGCGAGTTTGCTATAACAATTGAAATGCCTGCAGGATATTCTGTAGATGAAACAAATTTCACAGCTTTATATGTAGAAGAATTATTACATGATTTTCCAGAAACAGAAAGAGTGTTTTCTTCAGTTGGTGTATCCAATGAAGGATTTATTGGTCAAACCTCTACAAATGCTGCAGAGTTTAATGTTACATTAAAACCAAAGTCTCAAAGAAATAAAACGACAGATCAGATTGGTATGCTGATGAAGCAGAAAATTCAATCAATCCCTGGAATAAAAGTAAGAGTAAACCCGATTGGAATCTTTGGGACAGCAAATCAATCTCCAATTCAAATTGTAGTGAATGGTACTAATTTTCAAGATGTTTTTACAGCAGCTTCTATACTTTCTGGACATCTTCAAAATACAAAAGGTGCGCAAGATGTTCGTTTAAGTGTTGATGATGGAAAACCAGAATCAAGAATTCAATTAGATAGAGAAAAAATGGCTGCATTTGGATTATCTGTAGCAGAAATAGGAAACTCTTTAAAAATTGCAATTAGTGGTGATGATGATTCTAAGTATAGAGAGGCAAATACTGAATATACAATGCGAATAGCATTAGATGAATTTGATAGATCGCAAACTGAGCAGTTAAAACGATTGCCTTTTGTGAATGCAAGAGGACAACAAATTGAATTACAACAATTTGCAGATATTGTGCTTTCAAGTGGGCCAACAAAGTTGCAAAGAGAAAATAGAAATACTGCAATTACAGTATTCTCTCAAGTTGTAGGGCGCCCATCTGGTAATATTGTATCTGATGTACAAAAGTTAATGGAAGCAGAAAAATTGCCTGAAGGAGTTACGATTTCTTATTTAGGTGATCAAAAAAATATGAAAGAGTCATTTATCAGCTTAGGTTTAGCACTAGGAGCAGCTATTCTTTTTGTATACCTTATCATGGTTGCATTATATGATTCATATTTATATCCATTTGTAGTATTGTTCTCTATTCCTGTAGCCTTTACCGGAGCATTGTTGTCAATGGCTTTAAATATGAAAGCACTTGGAATTTTCCCAATACTAGGAATAATCATGTTGATTGGGCTAGTAGCAAAAAATGCAATTTTATTAGTTGATAGGGCTAATCAAATGCGTTTAGAGGGAGAATCTATCATAGATTCATTATTAGATTCAGGCAAGGTACGGTTACGGCCCATTATGATGACAACAATTGCAATGATTTTGGGAATGCTACCAATTGCTTTGTCTCATAGCTCTGGTGCAGAATGGAAAACAGGTTTATCTTGGGCACTTATCGGTGGATTATCTAGTTCATTACTACTTACATTAGTTCTTGTTCCGGTAATTTATCAAATCGCTGAAGAACTTAAACAAAAATTTACGAAGTCTACAAAAAGTTCATAGTATGCGTTAAATACTCTTATTATTCGTTATATACCCGAAATTAATTCATCATCGTAGATATTGGTTTCGGGTTTTATTTTAGGTGTTAAATATGTTTATTCATTTAAAAGATATAGCAATTATTTTGGGTGGTTTTATTGCAGTATTCACATTTGTTAATGGACTTTTAGAGTATAAAAGGCAAGGAGCACAAAGACGATTTGAACATTTTATTACATTAAGAAGACGACTAAAAGAAAACGAAGCTTTTAAAGAAATATGTGCTTTATTAACTGAAAATAATCCACTATTAGCAGATTATGATTCTCAATCAAAAAGAGACTTTTTAGGATTAATGGAAGAAGTTGCAATGCTTTCAAATTCAGGTTTAATAAGAAAAGAAGTTGCTCATTATATGTTTGGGTCTTATGCTATTATGTGCGAGGATTCCGCATACTTTTGGCATAATGTAGATAGATCTGATATGTATTGGACATTATTTCATGATTTTGCTAAGAATATGAAAATTGAACATATCTCGTTTACATTTAAAGCACATAAACTTCGATATTGAATAGTGAACGTATTTTGTTAAACACTTAAAATCTTTGAATGAATATAATATGTTGATAAAAATACAAATACTATATAATCTTATTCTATGCATTGGACTTTTGATACTACATAATCATAATGCATTTAGTATAAAATCTATAGACTTTTATAAGGTAATCATTCAATCAACAAAAGATACATCTGTTGCATATAAAAATAAACAGTTATTCGGTGTTGATAGTGGCATAGTTATTCAAAATATACAGCTTAAAAAAGGAAGTCTCTCTTCGTTTTCTTGCTTGGACTATATTCTACAAAACGATTCACTTGTATTGAATCTAAGATGCACACCAATAATTCAAGGTTTTGATTCTGACACATTGATTTTAGTTAGCAATTATGGAAATATTCCCATACAATTAAAATGCATGGCATTTTGTCAAACAGCATTGAATGCTCTAATAATATTAGATAAAGACACATTGAAATGTAATAACAATGATACGATCTTGATTCCAATAACACTGCCACAATTTAACATTTCAGATATAGTCTCTTTTAGGGGGTCAATGAAGTATAATCCTACAATCATCAAACCTTTATTTGGTGATATTACTGTTCAAAATCAACAACTTACTCATCAAGTAGATTTTAATATTCCCATACAGAACAGTGATTCAATTATAGTTTTTCGTTTTTTAAGTTCATGGGGAAATGAAAATATTTCAACTATAGTATTTTCTGATTTTAAAATTGATTCTTGCAATTATGTATCTAATGTTCAAACTATACCAATAAAGATTAATGTATGTACAGCTAATGGGACCAGATTATTCTTTACAGGTAATCCAACAAATGTAGAGATGGTTTATGGTGATTCTCCACCAATCCTGAGAATTGTACCAGGAGAAACAGGAGATTATACATATTCGATATTTGCTTTAAATGGAAGATTACTTTTTTCGAACATTGTTCAATTGAATAAGATGCAACATATATCAATTCCTATAACTAATATTCCACGTAATTCAATGTATTATATGGTATTACAATGTCCTGATTATACATCCAAAATCTGCTCATTTATATGGTAAATCATTATTTACAAATATCATTTAGACCATTAATCTTATTTCTTAGTATCATAATTCTAAGCTCTAATTATTGTATACTTGCTCAAAAAGAGCAAGATTTAAGTGTACTTCATATAGCACGATATAATGGAAGAATTGGACAAGCATATTGTATTGATAGTGTTTTTCCGTATCAATTTGTGGAATCAAATAAATCTAAAGGATATCATATTTCACATATATCAGCCGGGAATAAAGGTATTTGTGTTTTAATGAATTATGGAACAATTCCACAAGATCTGCTTTTGTCTGATACATTGTCGGTTAAAGATATAGAAGAAAACTGGTCATCAGGATTTAGAATCAGTTCCTTAGCATATTCTAATGGTAAATGGTATTGCGTGATGTCATTAGAAAATGGCATCATAGACCAAAACATGATTATTACCAAACAATTTCCTAGAAATCTTATAGATTCTTTTTGGAATAATGGTTTACGATTATCCCAGATTGCATATGGAAATGGCACATGGGTTATAATTATGAATAGACAAATGATTACTTCGGGTCAATCATATTCAATATCAGACACTGTTCCAATAACGAATAATTCACAAAACCAAGCTAATGGGATTTGGCCTGCATCAGTATTTGATATAGGTAATTCTTTCATAACAATTAAAAATGGATATACTCATTCATATGATCATAGAATAATGAAACCTGTTGGAAATATACGAGATACAATACAATACTTATGGGAACAAGGGTATACAATCATAAATATGTGTATGGCAAGATCTTCATCTGAATTTTTAGTGTCCAGGCAAAACTTTAGGGATAGTGTATTTGAGTCAATTGATCTGGTTTCTATTCCAAAAAATGCTCTAGAAATACAGAAGCTTGATAGATTTATTAAAAGAACAGCACCAAGTGATGGAGCATTGTTAGCAATACAAAAAATAGCAGCTCATTTTATTATTAATAATGATTGGCAAAAAGCTGCTGAAGTGTATCGTAACTATATACCAATCATGAAAGGCTTTGAATCGACAATAAAGAAGAGTATTGGATTGCTTACAGATAAAGAAGATTCAATACAAGTAATCAATCTAGGAAAGACAATAAATACAACCGGTGCAGAATGGGATCCAATTCCAACGCCAGATGGAAAATACTTATTTATGTCTGTTAGGGATAGAATTGGTGGGGAAGGCAGGCAAGATGTATTTTATGCCCAACAATCAAAAGATACTCATTCAATTGAACAATGGGAGACTCCAATAAGTGTAGGGCCAGGAGTAAATAGCAGAAATGGAGAAGAAACGGTTGATAATGTTTCTGCAGATGGAAATACATTGTTATTATCTGGAACTTTTCCAGGTTCATATGGTCGATTTGATATATATACAGCCGAAAGAACAGAAAATGGATGGGATAATTTACGTCAATTACCAAGACCCATAAATTCTGAACATCATGATGAAAGTGGGTGTTTAACTTCTGATGGGAAAGCACTTCTTTTTTCTTCTGATAGGCCAGGTGCGACAGGTAATGTTTTTGCACCAATGAATAGCAGATATCATGGTGGTGGTAATGGAAATATGGATATCTATATTTGTATAAAATCAGATACTGGTTGGACAAATCCAATTAATTTAGGAACAACTATTAATACTCCATTTTCAGAACGTTCTTTGTTTTTGCATCCAGATGGAAAAACATTGTATTTCAGTTCAGATGGACATTATGGCATAGGCGGATTAGATGTGTTTAAATCTACTAGATTGTATGATACATCGTGGACACAATGGAGTGAGCCTGTTAATTTAGGTAGAAATATAAATACTGTTCAAGATGATTTTAGTTATAAAATTACTGTTGGAGGTGATACAGCTTATTTTGCTGCACAAAATCGAATTGATGGAATTGGGGATTGGGATATATATAAAGTTGTATTACCTAAACATATTCGGCCACAACCAGTTATTACCATAAAAGGATTTGTAATCGATAAAACTGGAAAACCTGTAAAAGCTACAATTATATGGGAAGACTTAAAAGATGGGAGGACTATAGGCTCAGCGCAATCAAATCCAATTGATGGAAGTTATATTGTTGTATTACCTTTGGGTAAAAACTATGGCTATTATGCCAAAGCAGATGGATATTTTCCTGTGTCAGCTAATATTGATGCCAGAAAGGAATTGAAAGGGAATTCTAAACAAAAAAATATTATCATGCATCCAATGGTAGATACACAAAATCAAGAAATAACACTTCAACTAACTAATGTCTTTTTTGATTATGGAAAAGATAATTTACAATCATCATCATTTCCAGAGCTAAATAGATTAAGTGACATTTTATTACAAAAGCGATATCATCTCATTAAAATAAGTGGTCATACAGATGATATTGGATCAGACACATATAATCTCACTTTATCGCTGAATAGAGCAAAACGAGTAAAGCAATACTTAGTAAAAAAAGGCATACAGTCTAACTCGATAGAAATCATAGGATATGGCAAATCTATGCCAAAAGTAATTGGTGATACAGAAGAAGCTAGAATAGAAAACCGAAGAGTAGAAATTAGTATAAAACAATAGCATAAACATATAACTCAGTATCTTTGTATTATTAATAATATGATTGAATAAGCAAAGACATATGAGTTTTTTTTCTTTAGTACATTCTGATAGTGAATCTCAAGCTAGAGCTGGTATCATCACAACAGATCATGGTATCATCGAAACACCAATCTTTATGCCAGTTGGAACGGTAGGTTCCGTTAAAGCAATCGAACAAAGAGAATTATCAGAAATTGGTGCTCAAATAATCCTTGGTAACACGTATCATCTATATCTAAGACCAGGCGAAGACGTTCTATCCTATTTTGGTGGACATCATAGATTTATGAGTTGGGATAAACCTATTCTAACTGATAGTGGAGGATATCAAGTATTTTCATTAAAGGAATTAAGAAAAATTACAGAAGAAGGCGTCCAGTTTCGCTCACATATAGATGGTTCTAAACATTTTTTTTCTCCAGAAAGAGTAATAGAGATTCAGCGCTGCATTGGATCTGATATCATGATGGTACTTGATGAATGCACTGAATTCCCTGTTAGCCATAAAGAAGCAAAAACCTCTATGGACTTAACTCTTCGATGGGCTACACGAAATAAATATGCATTTGATAATTCTCAACCAAGATATAATCACAATCAATTCCTTTTTGGTATAGGCCAAGGAAGTACATATAAAGATTTACGTCGAGAATGCATGGAATCATTGATCGATATGAATTTTGACGGATATGCCATAGGTGGATTAGCAGTTGGAGAACCTTCTTTTGATATGTATGATATTATACAACATTCTACTGGAATCATGCCAGCAGATAAACCTAGATATTTAATGGGTGTAGGTACTCCAGAAAACATATTAACTGCAATAGAAATGGGTATTGATATGTTTGATTGTGTAATGCCTACAAGAAATGCTAGAAATGGAACTATATTCACAACAAGAGGTAGAATGAATATTAAAAACCTTAAGAATAAGTTTAATGATGAGTGCATAGATCCAGGTTTAGATTTGTATGCTTCGCAAAATTATTCTTTAGGTTATTTAAGACATCTCTTTACAGTAGGTGAATTGCTTGGCCTTCAACTAGCAACAATGCAAAATTTAGGCTTTTATCTTTGGCTTGTAAGAACCGCTAGAGAGAAAATACTTTCAAATACATATCGTCAATGGAAACATTCAATTTTAGATATAATTAAATAATCTATTTCATTTTACAGAGAGAATATAATGCCTTTTTTTCCTATTGAAGCATTAGCTCAAGGTGCTCAAGCTGCACCAGCTGGAGATCCATTATCACAATTATTACCAACTTTATTGCCTATGATAGCAATATTTGGTGTATTTTATTTCCTAATGATACGTCCTCAACAAAAACGCCAAAGAGAACATATGGAAATGCTTAAAAAAATTAAAAAAGGCGATAAAGTTATTACTTCTGCTGGAATTCATGGAACGGTTTCTGATGTTAGTGATGAAGATTCAACTGTTGCTATTAAAGTAGCGGACAATACAACAATTCGTTTCGATAAAAATGTAATAACTGTAGTGCAGCAATAATTCATGCCAAAACAATTCGATACAATTAATCAAGCTATTACAGATCTACAATTAGGTAAGATAGTTGTGGTTCTAGATGATGAAGATCGCGAAAATGAAGGTGATCTTATTTGTGCTGCGCAGTTTTGTAGCCCTGAACATATCAACTTTATGGCTAAAGAAGCTAGAGGCTTGATTTGCGTAGCTTTATCACAAGAAAAAGCTATGCATTTGCAATTAGCACCAATGGTTTCTGAAAACACTGCTTTGCATGGTACTAAGTTTACGGTTTCAATCGATTATATTCATGGAACCAGTTCTGGTATATCCGCATCAGATAGGTCTGCAACAGTTCAAGCATTAATTAATGAAGAAGTGAAACCTGAGGATTTTGGAAGACCAGGCCATATCTTTCCATTAATTGCTGCTGAGGAAGGCGTTTTAAGAAGAGCTGGACATACCGAGGCTGTGGTTGATTTAATGAAATTAGCTGATTTACATCCTGTTGGTGTTTTATGCGAAATCTTGGATGCCGATGGCACTATGATGAGAACTGAAAAACTACTTAATTATGCAGAAAAACATTCGCTATCAATCATTACCGTTAAAGACCTGATTGCTTATAGACTTCATTCTGAAAAGCTTATTCAAGCAGTAGCTGAAGCAAAGTTGCCTACAGAATATGGTGATTTCAAATTGATGGTTTTTGCTAATACTGTTGATGGTAAAGAACATCTAGCTTTAGTAAAAGGCACTTGGCTTCCAGATGAACCTGTTTTAGTAAGAGTTCATAGCGAATGCTTAACTGGAGATATCTTTGGATCAAAGCGATGCGATTGTGGTAAACAGCTTACAAATGCATTGTCTATGATTGAAGAAGAGGGTAAGGGTGTGCTTTTATATATGCGACAAGAAGGTAGAGGTATTGGGCTTATCAATAAAGTAAAAGCATATTCTTTGCAAGAACAAGGTTTTGATACAGTAGAAGCAAATGAAAAATTGGGTTTTTTACCAGATCCTAGAGATTATGGAATTGGCGCACAAATTTTAGCTTCTTTAGGCATCAAGAATATGAAATTAATAACTAATAATCCAACCAAAAGAGTAGGTATAGAAAGTTATGGTTTAAAAGTTATAGAAAGAGTTCCGATAGAAACAGAGCCAAATCCAGATAATGCCAAATATCTAGAAACTAAAAAATTTAAGATGGGACATCTTCTTACCCATTTATAGTTCTGTTTGGGAAAGTGGTTAAAACTCAATAAATTGCACATGTGCATTTGAATAAGCACTGCGAAGTCGTTATATGTATAACGACTTTGTTTTTTTTTGAATATAGATTTGTCGGAGAAACTATGTCTTCAAGTCCTGTATATATGACAAGAGACGGTGTTGCTAAATTAGAAGAAGAAATCAGATATCTTAAATCAAAAGGCAGAACAGAGATAGCTGAAAAAATTGCATATGCTAGGTCACATGGTGATTTATCCGAAAATGCCGATTATGATGCAGCTAAGCATGAGCAGGAATTATTAGAAATGCGTATCTCTAAATTAGAATCTACTTTAATGAAAGTTCAAGTATTAGATTCTAAAGATTTGCCAGATGACAAAATCTATATTTTATCAACTACTAAATTGAAAAATTTAAAAACAGGTAAAACTGTAGAATATTCTTTGGTTAGTGCAGAAGAAGCTGATTTTCAAACAAATAAAATTGCTGTTACTTCTTTATTAGGTAAAGCTTTACTTGGGAAAGTTGTTGGTGATATTATATCAACAAAAGTTCCTGCCGGAGAAATTCAATATGAAGTTCTTGAAATTGGTAAATTAATGTAGCTTTAAACCATTATAATGTTTGGCTTATCTAAGCTCTTGAATTGTATTTAAGAGCTTTTTTATTATTCTCTATTGTAAGAGATTAAGTGTGCAATCTGATCAAGATATCATCAATGGTTTACTCTCTGATACAAGAGATTATGCAGCAAATATTTTTGTTAGAAAATATCAACGTTTCGTATTTTCTGTTGCCCAAAGATATCTAATATCATATGAAGATGCATGTGATGCTTCTCAAGAAGTGTTTATAAAAGCAATAAGAAATATTGGTAATTTTAGAGGCGAATGTTCTTTACAAACATGGCTATATCGCATTGTGATTAATGTTTGTCATTCAATGAATAAAAAAAAGAAATTACGATCTTTTATTACATTCAATTCATTTGATACAATGCCAGAATCTATAACAGATGAATATAATCCAGAGAACACTACAATAGATACAGAGTTTCAACAGAAATTTGATCATCTCATGAATCAATTACCAGAAAAACAAAGAGAAACATTTATCTTACGATATATTGACGAACTATCCTATGAAGAAATATCGCAAATGTTAGGAACAAGTATCGGTGGGCTAAAAGCTAATTATTTTCAGGCTGTAAAAAAATTGGCATTAATTCTAAAACCTGATGGGAATATATAAAATCATGAATATGAAACAACAACAATACTTAGATTCTTTACCAGATTATGTGGATGGTAATCTTGATCAGTATACTAAAGATGCAATTGATAATGCCAAACTACATGATTTGGAATTGCAATCTGAAATCAATTCGATTCAATCTTTATTTGCTATGCTCGATAAAGATCATATAAAGAAACAACAAGAATATCTTTCTCGTAATGTATCAGTTCAGGTTATACAAGCATTAGAACATAAAAAGACACAATTATTCTCTACAAATCAGATTATCGCTTTTTGTACCTTAAGTGTCATAATATGTTCAGCAATCTTATATTCTATTTATCTTCCTGATACTCAAAATATGACAACAGTTGCTTCACTTGCATTGAATGATAGCAATCATAGGTCTAACAAAAATACTAGTGAAATACATGATATAGTTTATGGGACTCATGATATCAACCAATTGTCTCTTTTTGAGGAAATAAATACAGATCAACAAGAATTATTAGATGATATTATTGTTGATGAAGTATTTGCTATCTATGAAAGAGAATTGACTTTAGAGAATCAGTCAGAAACTCCTAAAGCTCTTGAAAATGAGATACAGAATGTATTATTACTTGAAGGAAAAGATGATGAAACACTATAAATATATTGTGATAATAATTTCATTTTTATATTCTTTTAATTATTCAACTGCTTATCAACTAAACAATCAAATAAAGAATAAAATCAATCAATTAAAAAAGATTAAACTTATAGATATTTTAAGATTAGATGAGAATAATGTAGATAAATTCTTTGCCCGCTATAGTGAGCAAGAGAGAAAAGTGGAAGAACAGCGTTTTCAATTAAAAAACTCTATTAATCAATTAGAACAGGCGATACAGAATAATGTTGGAGAAAAAGAAACTCAACAGCTAATTCAGAATATTCACAATAAAGATATTGCTTTAGTAAATGCAACTATAGAAAAACAAAAAGCTTTAAAATCTTTACTAGATGACCAACAATATGCAAAACTCATTGTATTTGAATATCAATTCATGACAAAACTCCAAAAAGCTTTAATAGATAAGAAAAAGAAAAAAAATGAATAAAAAAAACCTTCATGTTCAGCACATGAAGGTTTTTTTTTTACTTCTTTCTTGAAGAATAAGGTTTCTTTCTGTCATTATATATTCTTGGTTTTCCTGAATCCTTTCTCTTTGGAGCTTCTAGACCTCCACCTATTTCATCAAACTTCTTATATGGCCTGTTTCCTGTCTGGGTATCTTTATCTTTAAAATCTCTTTTAGGAGCTTCATCTCTTCTATAAGAAGATCGTGTAGCATCTTTTTTATCTCTAGAGAATCCACCACCGCGAGCATCTTTTCTATCTCTAGAGAATCCGCCTTCACCACGAGCATCTTTTCTATCTCTAGAGAATCCGCCTTCACCACGAGCATCTTTTCTATCTCTAGAGAATCCGCCTTCACCACGAGAATCTTTTCTGTCTCTAGAGAATCCGCCACCACCACGAGCATCTTTTCTATCTCTAGAGAATCCGCCACCACGAGAATCTTTTCTGTCTCTAGAGAATCCGCCACCACCACGAGAATCTTTTCTGTCTCTAGAGAATCCACCACTGCGAGAATCTTTTCTGTCTCTAGAGAATCCACCACCGCGAGAATCTTTTCTGTCTCTAGATGAATCTCCTGCACGCTTTAATTCAGCTTCATCTGGTTGAATAGCATTTGCTCTATCTTCGTCTGTAACATCCTGAGCAGGAATAAAATCAAAGGAAGACAGTGATTTTTTAGGTTTAACCGCTAGAGCAGTTATATCTTCTTGTTCATATGGTTTTGAAGTATATGTTTTATAATAATCTGAAGAAGTAGAAGAATTTTCTTCAAAGACGATAACAAATTCACCTTTAAATTTATTTTCAGTGAATTTTGTATGTAATTCAGAAAAAGTACCATAGTGATGTGATTCGAAAGACATAGTAAGATTACATCCAATATATGCTTTGCGATCTGGCATCACTTTTATAGCAGATTCCAACATAGGCAAAAGCCTATATGGAGTTTCCAATAAGACAACTGTTCTAGGCTCAAAGGATAAATCTTCTAATTGAGCAGTTCTTTCTTCTGACTTTCTACTTAAAAAGCCAGCACAAGTAAATCTATCTGATCTAAAACCACTTCGAACTAAAGCGGTAAGCAAAGAACTAGCACCAGGTACAACAACAATATTGAGATTTTCTTTTAAAGCTGCATTGATAAGAACTTTACCAGGATCTGCAAACACTGGAGTACCACAGTCAGAAATAAGAACAAAAGACTCACCAGCTTTCAGCCTTTCAATAAGTAGGGGAGTTTGTTCATCTTCATTATGTTCATTTAATTCTTCAAGTTCTTTTTTGATATTATGTTTTTTTAGAAGTAATGCACCTTCAGATGCTTCTTCACAAATGACTGTATCTACAGAATTGATTGTTTTTAAAGCCCTTAATGAGATATCATCATCATTGCCAATAGGAGTTGATACAACATAAAGAGTACTTTCTATTTTCTTATTTTTCATCAGAAGCGCCTGTAAACAGTAATTGGGTTCGTGTACCATAAATAGAATGTACGCGACATAAAAGAGTGGGATAGCTAAGTAGTGTAGATGGAATAGTAATTCTTCCATCTAAACCTTGCCAGTCTATTGAAGCTGATAAGTCAGCTAATTCCTTACCATGAATATCAAATATTTTTAATGAAATGTCTTTACGAGATTGAACGTGAACAGTAATATATTGATCAAATCCTTGTATACCAGGATTAGGACTGATTTCTATTCTTGGGGTTTCATAATTAATCATTTCTTGAACTGAAGAAGCTATTTCGGTTGAAATAGGTATAGGTAATGTTGATAATCCATCTGCAAAACGAATTCTTAATGCCGTTCCAGATGAAATACCTTGCTTAAGCCTAATTTTAGCATAAGAAATTGCCCCTGGTTTTACAATGGTATCAATTGAGATCAAGGAAGCAGATTCTGTACTTGGACGAAACTCTGTTGATAACACTTTTGCAAATTGATTGCCTTTATTGCTTATTGGAATCATTAAATCAATTGAATCATTAGGTGAATTTATAGCAATATAAATACCTTTGGGATTAGTAATAGGTTCTGGATATAAAGGAAATTCTGGTTGTGTAGAAAGTTTATACATTCTATCAATGATTTCAGGATGATCTACATATGGATTCTTTTTCTTTTGAATACTTGCTATAGACTCGCATCTATCTTTTTCTCTTTGATCTACTGGATCTTTTTTATTCCATTCTCTTAAAGTAGTTTCCATACTAGTTAAGAAACCATCTTTATCATATGTACCTTTTCTATTTCCATATCTAGTACAATAATACAATAAGCCTCTGGCAATATTTCCTTTACTTGCATCCCTTGGTTCAAATGTTGTATCAGATGAGCCTGTAGGTAATCCTAATTTTGAGCCTCCAACTTCCCAAAGAATGCTTCTAGTAACTATTCCAAATGGATTATTAGATCTTTTCTCATTCGATTTAGAATCAGTTGGATAAAGATGATATATATCAGTACGAGCAGGTTCTTTATCAGAACCTTTGCTTTGAGGCCAAGAGTGTTCGCAATTAAAATCATTTGCATTAGGAATGCCATTAGTTTGGATTTTTCTACCTGTATAAATGCATTCTACAAATCCATTTACATTGTCGGCTTTGCCAAACATATGAGATCTAGCATCGGAATAACTGTAAACTGTTTGATTTTGGAGATATGTATTTAAGGCATTATATAAAGCTTGTCCTTCTAAATTTTGCGTAAATGCAAATTCAGTGTCTTGATATTCACTTTGAGCTTTTAATATGATAGATCTTGAATAAAATCCAGAAGCACAAGAAATAGAAAACGATGCAGTTGCAGAATAAGAAATATTCTGAACAGTTTTAAAGCTAAATGTATAAATAGCTGATTGATTAGGTTGAAGAGTATTTGTAGATGCATTTATGCAAGCAAATACTGGAAATCGAGAATATATATCTGGATTCGTAATCGTAATTGGAAAAGCAGATGTATTGGTGATAGACATAGTATCTATCAATTCATCATTCACATAACTTTTCCCAAGATTTATTGTGTCTTTTGAAAAATAGACAGTACAAGGTAAGTTTGAAGCTTGTATATGTACTACACTAGCGATACAAATAATCAATGGTACATATACATTCATATATAGAACTCTATACATAAAGAACCTTTAAAGAAATGGGATTGAATGGTGAATCATAAATTCATTGTAAATAAGGTCTGAACATTCTTCATATGTGACTTCTCTGCTTAAAATAGTGCTTAAATCAATAGAAGAATGATCTAGATATTCATATAAGGATCTTTTTTCATTATCATTTCTTGTTATAAGTTCAGCAATAGCAAGATGGTCATTATGTAGTAAAATTGATCCATGTTGTAATAAAACATTGTCGTGGACCATTTGTGCGCTACCAATAATTTTTTTTCCTTTAAATTCAACTTCATATTGAGCAGACGCAGTAAAACATGCTTTAGACATATCTGTTGTATAATGATTAGTAAAATTAGGTTGAGATTTTACATAATCTAAATCAGAAATGTGCAATGGTGATAGTGCTCTTAGTAAAAAAAGATGAATTGATTCATACCATTTTTTAGCTATGGATGTATCCTTACAAGGAACAGTAACGCAATAAGTTAGCTCATTTGCATGTAAAACAGCTCGACCGCCAGTAGGTCTTCGTACAATATCAATGCCTCGGATTGAACATTCTTGATAATTTATCGAAGTATCTATCTGATTTTTACCTAATGATATTGCCCATGGCTTCCATCCATAAATACGTAATAAAGGAAATTGAGATTTATTATCTTCTACAAGCTTAAGTGCATTAGATATGTCTAAATCCATTTGTTCTTTACCACTTAAATAACCAGTATTTTCAAAATTCCACTTCATTCAAACATCTATCCAAGTTTTTGTAAAGCTTCAATGAGTTCTTCACAAAAAGCACGGTCTTCATATAATTGAGATAGGAATAAATCTACACTTTCAAACTTTTTTTCTTCTCGTAAAAAGTGTAAAAACCATACTGTGATTGTTTTATCGTATAAATCTCTATTCAATCCAAAGTAATTTACCTCTAAAATAGATTCGGTATCATCAGTAAATGTTGGCCTTGTACCAATATTTGCCATGCCATAGTATAATGTACCGTCAATCTCTGAAGAAACAAAATATACTCCATTTCCAGGATACAATTTGTGAGGGTCTGAGGACTTAATATTAGCAGTTGGAATACCTAATTTTCTACCTCTTTCATCGCCTCTTAGTACAATTCCAGATACAAAATATGGATAACCTAATAATTCTAAAGAATCTTGCAATTGATTCTCTGTTATGGCTTTTCTTATTCTTGTGCTACTTATAGGAACATTGTGAATCATTGTAGCAGGAATGATCTCTAATGAAAAACTATATTCTTGAGATAATGAAACAAGCGTTTCTTCAGAACCTTCTCTGTTATTTCCAAAGCCATGGTCATAACCAATGCACATTGTATGAACACCTATTTTTTCTACGATATATTTTTTGATAAAATCTGTAGAAGAAGTAGAAGCAAACTCTTTAGAAAAGGGAATAACGATTACAGTATCAATGCCAAATGATGCAATAAGTTCAATACGTTCATCGATTGTAGATAGTAATGAAACGGGAGGCTTATCTTTTCTAGGTACTATTAATTGTGGATGAGGGTGAAAAGTGACGATAACGGTTCTGGAATTATCTACTGTATGAGCTATTTCCTTCATTTTGGAAATAATATTCTGATGTCCTATGTGCACACCATCGAATGTACCAACTGTAATAATTGATGCCTGATTATATGGTATATCATCAAATAAGGAATAAATTTTCATCTTTGTTGAGTAAAAACTTTAGGAATAGCCAAAAGGTTCTGTTCTGTAAGTGCTTGTTCTATAATTGCAATATCGACAGCATCTTGAACTGATAATTCACCAATTTCTGTTCTGCGTAAATCAGATAAGTAGGCAACAGTTCCTAAAGCAATACCAATATCACGAGCTAAAGAACGGATATATGTACCTTTAGAACAAGCTATATCCAAGATCAGCATAGGATTAGTATATGAGATAATATCGATTGAATAAATAGTTATATCTCTAGGTAAAATTTCAGTTTCTTCACCACGTCTGGCTAATCTATATAAAGGAATACCATCTTTTTTCAAAGCAGAATATATGGGAGGAACTTGTTGTATGTCACCTATAAATTGCTTAAGAAGTGAAGCTATATAGTCCTGAACTACATTAGAAGAGATTGGTGCAAATATATTTTCTGGTGTTTCTGCATCAAAGGAGTCTGTAGAAGCACCAAGCTTAATAGTGGCTAGATATCTTTTTTTATCAGCTTGATAGTGGTGTATTATTTTTGTTGCAGGCCTTCCAATGCATACAATTAAAAGTCCAGTTGCTAAAGGATCTAATGTTCCTGCATGCCCTATTTTTTTTACACCAATCATTCTACGAAGTTTAGCGACAATATCGAAGGATGTCCATGATTTACCTTTATCTATAAGGGCAATAGCACCAATTTCTGTATTTCTGGCATCATGAGTCCATGTGGCAATATCTGGTACAGTATGCCTAGTAAGAATTCTCATAGAATCAGTAAGAAATAGGGTAGTATTAATCAGCAGAATTAGAATTATCTTCGATTACATTATTGCTAAATTGCTTATGCCTAAGCATATCATCTTGTTTCGTTTTTTCAAGTAAATTCTTTATGCTATCAATAGCATCCATAGTTTCATCTCTAAAAAAACGTAATTCAGGTGCAAATCTTAATTGAAGATTTTGAGCAACATGTTTTCTAATTCTAATCTTATCTTGTTCAATTGCAGTAAGTACTTCAGTTATTCCTTTTTTACCACCAATAGCACTAATATAAACTTTAGCTATTTGTAAGTCGGGTGACATTTTAACTGAAGTTACAGTAATAAGGCCAGCATGTATTTCAGATGCTATTTTTCTTAATGGTTCAGAAAGTAATTCAGTTATTACTGCAGCTACTTTTTCAGTTCTTATAGACATCTATTGGTCCTTTATTGACTTAATTTACGGCGTACTTCGGTTTGTTTGTATGCTTCAATTATATCACCTTCAACAAAGTCATTGAAACCATTAATACTGATACCGCATTCATAGTTGGTATCTACTTCTTTTACATCATCTTTAAATCTTTTCAATGCAGATAATGTAGAATTATATACCATAAAACCATCTCTCATCACTCTTACTCGATCATTTCTATGGATTTTACCAGATGTAATGTAAGATCCAGCAACAGCTCCTACTTTACTAATCTTGAATACTTGGCGCACTTCTGCAGTTCCAGTAATATCTTCTTTAATTTCAGGTGATAGAAGTCCTTCCAATGCCATTTGAATCTCATTAATACAGTCATAAATGATTGTATATAAACGAATATCTACACCTTCTGCTTCTGCTGATTTTCTTGCTGAAGAAGTAGGGGAAACATGGAATCCAACTACTACAGCACTTGATGCAGCAGCTAACATGACATCTGATTCTGAAATAGGACCTACACCCTTGTGAAGTATAGTAACTTTAGCTTCATCACGTGAAAGTTTTTGCAAGGAGTCAGATAGAGCTTCCATAGATCCACTAACATCACTCTTTATGATAAGTTTAAGTTCTTTTGTTCCACCACGGAGAATATCTTGAGAGATTTCATCTAGTGTGATTGGACGCATTTGCTTGAATGTTTGTTCTCTCTTTAATTGCTGACGTTTAGTCGCAATTGCTCTTGCTTCAACTTCAGTATCTAATACTGCAAATAAATCACCTGCTTGAGGTGTACCATCAAAACCTGAAACCTGAACAGGTAGAGATGGGCCAGCTTCTTCAACGCGATTGCCTCTTTCGTCGAACATTGCTCGAACACGGCCAGAATAAATACCAGCAACAAAAGCATCTCCAACTTTAAGTGTACCTTTTTGCACCATAACGGTAGCTAATACACCTTTACCCTTGTCTAAATGGGCTTCAATAACTGTTCCTCTAGAATTACGATCTGGATTTGCTTTTAATTCAAGTAAATCAGCTTCTAGCAAGATTTTTTCCAAGAGAGTATTAATATTTAAGCCTTTTTTAGCAGAAATCTCTGCACTTTGATATTTACCGCCCCATTCTTCTACTAATACACCTCTATCTGCCAATTGTTGTCTAACTCTATCTGGATTCGCATCTTCTTTATCTATCTTGTTCAAGGCTACAATAATCGGCACATTTGCCGCTTGTGCATGGCTTATAGCCTCTATTGTTTGAGGCATCACATTATCATCAGCAGCTACAACTAGTACAACAATATCTGTTACTTTGGCACCACGGGCACGCATGGCTGTAAATGCTTCGTGACCTGGTGTATCTAAAAATGCAATCGTTCTACCATTTGGTAAGTCAACATGATAAGCACCAATATGTTGTGTAATACCACCAGATTCACCTGCGACAACATTTGCTACACGAATAAAATCTAATAGTGACGTTTTACCATGGTCAACGTGGCCCATGATAGTAACTATAGGTGGTCTTGCTACAAGTGTATCTTCATCATCTTCTATATCTTCAATTTCTTGTGCAGCTTGCTCATCAAGGAATTCAATTTGGAAGCCATAATCATCTGCTATTAATGTAATTGTATCTTTATCTAGGCGTTGATTAATTGATACCATTAATCCTAAAGCCATACACTTTACTATAATTTCTGCAGCAGGTATGCCCATTAAGGCTGCCAAATCTGCTGTTGTAACAAATTCAGTAAGTCTAAGTATGGTACTTTCGCGTTCTATTTCTTCGATACGACGTTGTTCTTTTTCTTCTCTTTCTAGCTTTTTCTTTGCTTTTAATTTTGTTCTAAAACTTGCAGAAGAATCTTCCATGCCAGCAAGTGTTTCACGAATTGCTCTTGTTACATCTTCTTCAGAAATAGATTCTCTAATTGATTTTTTCTTTTTCTTTTTCTTATCTATTGCAACTGGGGATTTAACTCCAGGTGTTCCTACTACATTAGGTTTTAGTGGTTTCTTTGATGTTTTGATAGTAGTTTCATCATCTGTAATAGCGCCACTAAATTTAATTGCAACTTCTTGGCTTTTGGCTTTTAATCTTTCGCCAATAGAATGCTGGTTAGGTGTTTGTTGAGATCTATTAGGACGATCATTAGGATTTCTTCTCTCAAAACCACCTTCTTTTTTGTCATTTCCTTGTGGTCTAGGTCCTTGAGATCTTCTATCTTGATTAGAACCACCTTGTTGAGGCCTATCATTTCTTCTCTGTTGTTGCCTATCGTCTCTATTACGATTACCTTGATGTGGAGTAGATTTTGGTGGAGGAGTTAAATCTATCTTGCCAACTACGGTTAATCCACGTAACTGAGGCATTGCTCCAGCTTCATACTCTATCTCCATTATCCTTTTTTTCTTTTTTCTGTTAGAATCATTTGATTCTATTTCTGGAGTTGTCTCAACAATAGATTCAATTTCTTTAGAATCAGTTTGTAGTACATCTGCATGTTCTGTAGAAATTGGATTTGATAATATATCTACATTATTATCATCAGAAGATATATCTAGAGTAGTGTCTTGATTGGAAACAGTTGAAATCCCAGATTCTATTGGGGTTTTAGTATCAGATTCATTTTCTGTATTACTGGAAACAGGGGAATCTATAGCGATTTCTTTGGATTCAGGAAGAGGCTCGGACTTGGATGCAACTTCTTTTTTGGGAGCTGGCGTACTTATATTTGACTTCTTTTTATTTTTTTTGTCAAATGAATTGTCTAAAGCTATAACAGTTCCTACTATATGGCCTTTATCATTAGGGGCTTGTGCAGGTTCTGTTGCGGTTTCTATAGAAGAAATATCATGTACTGGGATATGTTCTAAGCTTTCATTTGTGTCAGAAATCTTAGATGATTCAGAATTATCTATTGATTCTTGAACTGAAGGTGGAGCTT
>Ga0209358_10000245_pt1 | contig 49305 bp, 50 predicted proteins | sample LauGreFa1BDMLBSN_2_FD_187574 | JGI IMG/M metagenome (GOLD analysis project Ga0209358, IMG submission 187574) | Freshwater lake microbial communities from Lake Michigan, USA - Fa13.BD.MLB.SN (SPAdes) (version 2) | ecosystem: Environmental > Aquatic > Freshwater > Lake | place: Lake Michigan, USA... | reverse complement strand
GGTCCTCAGGGCGGTCAGCCTGGCGGCCCCCCAGGTGGTCAGCAAGCGGGTGGACCTCAGGCCGGTGGCGCTCCTGGGGGTGCTGGTGGCCAAGGTGCCACGACAGGTTTGGCCGCTGGTACTGGCAGTGGCGCCGGTGGCTCATCACAAAATCGTGGTGGGGTGGTGTCGCAATCACGTGGCGGTGCTGGCACACAAACGGCATCGGGTGCTGCGGGTTCTTCTGGTGTGAGCAACCGCTCATTCTTGAACACCCAAAGCGTGGCATCGGCGTCCTTTATTTCGAGGTCACCTACCGGCCGTTGATGGCGTTACCTCTTCAGTCAAAAGCCCCAACAGTCACCTGTTGGGGCTTTTTGACGGGCTCTTTGCACGGGCAAAGTCATGGCGACTGAGCCCCTGTGCCGAAGGTGCGTCAGGCCAGTGTCGCGCCGCCGGGTGTGTAGCGCATCACTGCCCCGTGAAATCAGGTTTGCGCCCGCTCATGTGGGCTTGCATGCCTTCATCGGCATCGTGGCTGAACTCGAAGCTGCGGCGCAAATGATCTGACAGCAAGCGCGCCGCACCAAAGCCTTGGGTCATGCGGGTGCGGGCCACGGCTTTGGCCCCCAAGCTGGCCAATGGGCCCACTTGCGCATATTGCCCTGCCAGTTCGCGCAGCGCAGGCAGCAGTTGTGCGCCTTCCACCACTTGGCTCACCAAGCCCATGCGGTGCAACTCTGGGGCTGAATAGATTTTGGACAAAGCCACCATCTCCAGTGTGTCGGCCATGCCCACCATCGCAGGCAGGCGCACTGGGGCACCCGCACCTGGAAACCCGCCCCATTGGGCCTCGGGGAATTGCCAAGTGGCGTGCGCGGCCATCAGCCGGATGTCGCTGACCAGGGCCAATTCGCAAGCCCCTGCGCGGATGGTGCCGTTGATGCCCGAGATCACAATTTGGGGCAAAGCCTCCACCGCGTCAAAGCTGCGGTTGGCCAGGGCCACCAACTCCAGCGTCTTGTGCTTGCCCAGGCTCTGTTTGATCTGGGGGGTCAAGATGCCGTGCGAGAAAAAGGCCTCGCCGCTGCCATGGATCACCACCACGCGCACCGATGCGTCTTGCGCCAGTTCTTGGGTGTAGGCATAGAGCTGGCTGAGCACTTCTTCGCTCAGCCGATTGTCGCGCTCGGGGTCGTCGAGCACCACCCATGCAACGTGCCCTTGGCGGGTCATGGAAATACCTGTGGTCATGTCAATTCGCCTGGATGTTCAGCCCCGACCCCGGCTGTGTGGGGCACAACAAATCGCAACCGTCCATCAAGCGGCTCACTCGGTCGGGTATTGCTCGTCGGTGACGGCGCTGCCCCAATCGGTTTTGCCGATCGATGTGGCGGTGTGCAACATAAAACTGCCCTTTTCGGCACCGTGCCAATGGCGCTCGTGTGGAGCGATCCACACGATGTCCCCCGTGCGGATGCGTTGCGGTGGTTTGCCATCCAAGCAAATCCAACCGCTGCCGGCGATCACATTGAGCATTTGGCCTTGCTCATGCTGGTGCCAATGGGTGCGCCCGCCTGGGGCGAAAAACACATTGTTGATGGTCACGTTGTCGGTGGTGGGCATGATGGGGTCGCCCCACACCGTGCCGGTGCAGGTGGCAGAACCCGTGCGCGACTCCGAAGGAACGCCGGCTTGGCGAGCGTGAAAAACTTGCATGGAAAGTCTCCGAATGGTTTTGAAAATCAGCAGCGCTTGGACAGCTTGTCAGTGGATATGGGCTGCGCTGGCGGCGCATGTCTTTGGCCCGATCAACAACTCCAAGCTGCGTGAAATATACGCCAAGGACCAGGCTTGACGCTGCTCTCTTCTATAAGCGACATTCAAAAGGAGGGGATTCCTTGCATTGACATGCCTGACCGCCTGGACCACCATCGCCCTCAGACGAGCCTGCCTTAGAAAGACCCCTTCCATGTCCCAGTCCGTGCCGCCAACAACGACAGACAAAAACGGCGATGATTTTTTAACCGCCGTGGGACCCGAAACACCTGGCGGTCAATACCTGCGCCGTTACTGGCACCCGTTTATGCTGGCCAATGAACTGCAAGACTTGCCAGTGGCCCTGCGTTTGATGGGTGAAGACCTGGTGGTGTTTCGCGACCGGTCTGGGCGCATTGGTTTGTTGCACAAGCACTGTTTGCACCGTGGCACGTCTTTGGAGTTTGGCATCCCCGCTGACCAAGGCATTCAGTGCTGCTACCACGGTTGGAAGTTTGACATCGACGGCACGATTTTGGAAACACCCGCCGAGCCCGCCAACAGCAAAATCAAACACAACTTCAAGCAAGGCGCTTACCCGGTGCGCGAACTGCATGGCTTGTTGTTTGCCTATCTGGGCCCACCCGAACACATGCCCGAGTTGCCCGTGCTCGATACCTTTGCCAAAGACGATGGCAATCAACCGGTGCCGTTTCGCTTCCACATGCCGTGTAACTGGCTGCAAGTGGTGGAAAACGCCTGTGACCCGATTCACAATGTCTTCTTGCATGCCATTGTCAGCAGCCAGTTTTCAGATGCCTTCAAGGTCTTGCCTGCGCTGGATTTTGTTGACACACCGATGGGCTTTTTGTCCATGGCCACACGCTTGGTCAATGGCCGGGTGTTTGTGCGCGCCAGCGACATCATCATGCCCAACATTGGGCAATTCACGGGTTCGAGCAACAAAGCTGCTGATGACAGCTTTCGCATCGGCTGTGGCCGCACGCGCTGGGTCACGCCGATCGACGATGTCAACTGCCACTACATTGGTTATGTGCACTTCAGCCCCAAATACAAACCTTATGGAAACCTCACGCCCGACGATTTGGGGGTGGACAAGGCGGGTTTGATCGGGCAAACCGATGAGCGGCCCTACAAAGACAGACAACGCGAGCCCGGCGATTACGACGCCGTGGCCAGCCAAGGCCAAGTGGCGAATCGGCGCGCCGAGCACTTGGGCACCACCGATCGAGGGGTGGTGATGTTTCGCCGCTTGCTGGCCAAAGCCATCCAAGCCAATTTGCAAGGCGACACACCGGCCTTGCCCCAGCCCATGCTGTGGGACGGTAAAACCAGAACCTATGCCCATGAATATGTGCTGAGTGTGGCCCCCGAGGCGCAGGGTGCGTCGCACGATGCTTTGCAAGCTTTTGGCCGTGCGGCGGCACTGGCGGTGGTGGCGGCCCAAACCCTGCGCATGGGCAATGATGGTATTGAGACACAAGCCCACCAACAGGTGCTGCAACTTTTAAAGGAACTGGTCAAATGAACTTTCTCAAGCTGTGCTTGCTGGCCCTGATCTTTCCCATCACCGGCCATGCACAAAATTACCCGCAACGCCCCATCAAGTTGGTGGTGGCCTATCAAGCCGGTGGGGCCACCGATGCATTTGCGCGCATCGTGGCGCAAAAGCTCTCGGGATTCATGGGTCAGCCGGTGGTGATCGACAACCGCGCGGGCGGCAACTCGGTGATTGGCACCGACTTCGTGGCCAAGGCCCAGCCGGATGGGTACACCTTGTTGCTCAACCCCGCTTCGCACTTGACCGTGCCCTTTTTCAACAAAAAAATGCCCTACGACGCGGTCAAAGATTTCACCCCCATCATTGCAGCCGCCTACAACAACCGCTGCATCGTGGTGCACCCGTCCTTGCCCGTGCAAAATTTGACGGAGTTGATCGCTTATGCCAAGAAAAACCCGGGCAAGCTCTCCTATGGGGTGGCGGCTTCGGGCTCTGCCCAAGAGTTGGCCGGTGACTTGCTCAAATTCACCACCGGCATTGACATGGTGCCAGTCCCCTATAAAGGCGGTGCTCCCGCCATGAACGACTTGCTCGGTGGGCAAATCCAGATGGGGATTTTTGTGTTGGCCGACACCTTGCAGCACATCAAAACAGGTCGATTGCGGGCGCTGGGCATTGTGGAAGGGCGCCGATCCAAAGCTGCGTCTGACATCCCCACGGTGGCCCAGGCCGGTGTGCCTGGCTTTGCCATTCCCGACCAATGGATTGGCATTTTTGGTCCCGCAGGCTTGCCCGCCAACATTGCCCAGCGCATCAACGCCGAAATGAACAAAACCTTGGCCTTGCCCGATGTCAAGGCGGCATTGGAGAACATTGGATACGAAACCATTGGCGGCAGCCCAACTGAATTTGCCACCATGGTGGCTGACGATCAACGCAAATACCAAAAACTGTCTGAAACCATTGTCCTCAATGTGCAGTAGAACGCTTTTATCCTTCCACTTTTCACAGAAAGACTGACCCATGAAATTGGTGACATTCCGCACGCCCCAAGGGGCTGAACATGTGGGCTGCATGAGCGCAGACCTGGCCTCGGTGATTGATCTGACCGCCGCCGATCCAGCGGGTGCCTGCCGCGACATGCTGGCATTGATCGATGCCGGCCCCGCAGGCTTGGACGCGGCCCGCGCATTGGCCCAAAAGGGCGCGCATGTGCATCCGCTGTCAAGCGTGCAACTGATGGCTCCCTTGCCCAGACCGCGCCGTTTGCGCGACTGCCTGGCCTTTGAAAAACACGTGCGCCAATCGCGAGCCAACCGCTATTTGTTTGGGCAGGGCAAAGAGCGGGTGGACCCGGCATCCATTCAGTTGGCCAGCGCTTGGTACAAAAAGCCGGTCTATTACAAAGGCAATGTGTTCAGCATTGTGGGCACCGAGACGCCCGTGCAGTGGCCTGCCTATTCACAGGTGATCGACTATGAGTTGGAGGTCGCCATCGTCACCAACCGACCCGGCAAGGACGTGCCCATCGACCAAGCCCTGAGCTATGTTTTTGGCTACATGGTGTTCAATGATTTTTCGGCCCGCGATGCCCAGTACATCGAAATGCAAACGGGACTGGGCCCATCCAAAGGCAAAGATTTTGATACCGGCAATGCCATGGGCCCGTGGTTGGTCACGGCCGATGAGGTGCCCGACCCCCAGGCATTGACCATGATCGCCCGGGTCAATGGCCAAGAGTGGTCGCGCGGCAACAGCTCTGAGATGCAACACAGTTTTGCCGCCATCATCAGCCACGCCTCAGATTCAGAAACCTTTTACGCCGGTGAGGTCATTGGCTCTGGCACAGTGGGCGGTGGTTGCGGCAACGAACTGGGCCGCTTCCTCAAGCATGGGGACGTGATGGAGTTGGAAGTCCTCGGCTTGGGCGTGTTGAGCAACACCATCGTTGCCCCCCATGTGTTGCAAGTGCCCACCTTGCCGATACACATCTTGGATTAGGACCGCATCGGAGATGATCACCTCGCGTTGGCCATGGCTCAACCATGACCGGATCGATTTACCCGATCAGCTTTCAGACTGCGGCTGTGAAGATGGATGGGTTCAATGCCAACGGGGGTGACATTCAAATGTCCATCATTGGGTTGATCTTTGTAGCCGTCACACTGGTGTGCGGCGTGGCCTACTGGTATGTGGATAAAAAAATGGTGTTCGCCATCGAGTCGCTCAAGGACTTGTACAAGCTCTGCTTGATCATCATCTATGCGACCCAGTTGATCTTGATTTTCATTTTTCTGTTTTGAGCCCAGCGCCTGGGGCCCAGCGCGAAGGGACTCAGTTGGCGCGGGCCACCCAAATGGTGGCGCCTTCGGGCCCATAGTGCTCTGCATGGGGGACGTTGCGCGCCAGACGAAACGTGTCGCCTGCTTGCAATTGGCGCACCTCGTCACCCACAGTGAGGCTGTAGTTGCCGCGCACCACGCGCACGCTGGCATCAAATGGGTGGGTGTGGGTGTCAAGCACGATATCGGCCTGCCACTCTCGCACCAGCACTTCATCAAAACCTTCGTCCAACGATTGGGCGGTGAAGGCATCAAAGGTGATTTCGCTCATCAGTTCTCTCCTTGCAAATTCAATCGGGGTTCTGGGTTTATTCGGGCTCAATGCCCGCTGCGCGCAGGAAAGTCAGCCATGCGCATGCTCCGTGGGCGGGAGTTTGAATTCGCTGTTGTGCTCGCCCAAATGGGGCACAGGTCCACCCAGGGGCAGTCGTTGGCCATTAAACAACAAGGGCAGGCCGTTCAAGTCGTAGCCTTGGCCCGGGACGGGCACACGCAGGCCCAGGGCTTGCACCTGTTCTTGGGCCAAAGCCTCGGCCACGGTGTGCACCGGTGAGCAGGGCACGCCGACTGCCAAAAATTGCGCTTGCCAGTGGTCCCTGGATTGGGTGCACAAAATGGCGCGCAGGTTCTGCAGCAGCAGGTCTTTGTGGGAGATGCGGGCGCGGTTGGTGGCAAAGCGCACATCCTCAGCCCATGGGGCTTGGCCCACCACCTCGGCCAGCTTAGCAAACAAGCGGTCGTTGCCGCAGCAAATCAGCAAGGGCCCATCCAGGGTTTCAAAGGCTTCATAGGGCACAAACCCGCTATGCCCGGATGCGTGGCGCATGGGTTCGCGCCCTTCGTGGATCAGTGCTTCCGATTTTTGCGCGTTCCAGGTCAAGGCGGTTTCGAGCAGAGATGAATGAAGCACGCCACCACGGCCCGTTTGGTGGCGTTGTTGCAGCATGGCCAATGTGCCAATCACCACCCACATGCCCGTGCCTTGGTCCACCACAGAGGCCCCCAGGCGCATCGGCGGATCGTCAGGCCCACCGTTGGTGCTGGACAAACCGCTGAAGGCTTGTAACAGCGGTTCATAGCCGGGTCGAGATTGCATCGGCCCGGTGTGACCAAAGGCCGATATTTCACCGTAAATCAATCGGGGGTGGCGCTGGCACAGGCTGGGTCCGTCGATGCCCATGTCTTGGGTCACGCCAGGGCGCAGGTTGTGGATCAAGATGTCGGCACTGGCCACCAATTGTTCAAACGCGGCCAATCCTGCTTCGCTTTTGAGATTCAGGGCCAAAGATTTTTTGCCCCGGTTGAACAAATGAAAGTTCAGCGCGTCACCTCCGCGAAACACCGGACCCATGCGCCGACCATCGTCGCCGCCATCCACGCGCTCGATTTTGAGCACCTCGGCTCCCAGGTCGGCAAAGATGGCCCCGGCAAAAGGTCCGGCCAAAATTTGTCCCAGTTCGATGACGCGCAGGCCATGCAAAGGGCCTGGGTGGGTGGGAGAAGCTTCGGGGGTCATGCGTTGCGCCTAAAGGTTTTGAGTGATGGCTCAAGATAGCAGATTTCACTTCGCAAATGAACCAGCAAAACCCGCGCACAGGGTAGGATACGAAGCATTATCAACCCCACCGGTCCATGCAAACCCCACGCCCTGTTCCCCACGACCCCAATGCCGATTTGGTGGTTTATTCGGCAGCCTTCAGGCCCTTTTGCCAATCCCTGTTGGCCGGCTTTGCCCAAGCCTATCCATGTGTGCGATTGCAATTTGTGGATGGCGTGAGCACCGACTTGCACACCCACTATTTGAGCTTGCACCAGCGCGGCGAAGCCCTGCCCGATGTGATCTGGAGTTCGGCCATGGACTTGCAAATGGCGTTGGTGCGTTTGGGGCACGCCAGGTCCCACCGCAGTGCCCACGCCCAGGCCTTGCCCGCTTGGGCACGCTACAAAGACTTGGCGTTTTGCACCACGCTGGAGCCTTTGGTGGGCTTGCGCCATACCCAGCATCTGGGGCCGCAAGAGGGGGTCAGCACCTTGCAGGAGTTGGCCGACTTGATGCAGCAGCGACCAGACTTGCTGCGCCAACGCATGGCTTGCTTGGACATCGAAGCCAATGGCATGGGCTTTTTGGCCATGTTGGTGGCACGCGCCCAAGACCGGGGCTATGGGCGTTTCATTGACTTGGCGGTTGGCATGGGCTTACAGGGGCATGGCTCCAATCCACCACTGGTTCAGGCCTTGGTGAGTGAGAGCGCCGTGCTGGCCTTTCCGGTGCTGGGCGCTTTTGCCGCCCGCGCAGTGGCGGCCCATCCGCAGTTGGCGGTTTGCACCAGCCCGGCTGCACGTTTGGGCGTGTCTCGGGTGGCTTTGATTCCGAACGGTGCCCCGCACCCAGAGCAAGCGGCTTGTTTTGTGGATTTTTTACTCTCTCCAGCGGGACAAGATGGCATGCGCGAAGATGGCCTTTTCCCATGGAAAGACCAAGGGCAAAGTGATGTGTTGCCGGCCATGGTGGTGCAGCCGCTGCCGATTGACGATGGGTTTGCACCGTGGCTGGACCCCCACGCGCGTGCGGCCTTGCGCCAAGATTGGGCCCATCTGCTTCTGGCATGATGCCCGACCAGCCGATTTTTTTGATGTGCAAGGATGCTTTATGAATTTCAAACGCCACTTTTTTAAATTGACTTTGTCAGCGCTGGCCTGCGGGCTGATGCCATGGGCCCAAGCCCAGTCCAACTGGCCCACCAAGCCTTTGCGCATCGTGGTGCCCTTTGCGCCGGGCTCGTTCACCGATTTGTCCGCGCGGGCCTTGGCCGCCGAATTGTCCGAACAACTGGGCCAACAGGTGGTGGTGGAAAACAAGGGCGGTGCCGGCGGCACCATTGGCGCCGATGCGGTGGCCAAGTCTGCCCCCGATGGCCACACCCTGTTGTTGACCGACAACTCGTTTGTCATGGCCGCTGGTTTGTACCCGCGCTTGCCTTTTGACCCGCAAAAAGACTTTGCCCAAATCAGCGCCATTGCCGAGTCACCATCGATCATGATTGCGCGCGCAGATTTGCCCGCCAAAACGGTGGCGCAATTGGTGGACGCGGCGCGCGCCAAACCGATGGATTTCATGTTCGGCTCTGGCGGGCAGGGTTCGTCGGCGCATTTGGCCACCGAGTTGTTTCTGAGCGTGACGGGCACCAAGATGACACATGTGCCCTACAAGGGTGTGGCCGCTGCGATTGCAGAGGTGATCGCTGGGCGGCTTGATATCAGCATCGCCAGTTTGGCCAGCGGCATGCCGCATGTGCGAAGTGGCCGGGTGCAAGGTTTTGGCGTCTCAGGCAAAGAACGCAGCGCTTTGCTGCCGCAAGTGCCCACCTTTGCCGAGCAAGGTTTTGGCGACTACAACATGTCTTATTGGTGGGGTGTGGCCGCACCCGCGGGCACCCCCGCCGCTGTGTTGCAGCGCCTGAACCAAGAAATCGCCAAGGCCGCCGAGAAGCCCCGCTTGCGCGACTCTTTCATTGCCCAAGGTGCCCGGGCCGTCACCTCGACCGCCGCCGAGCAAAGCCGCCGCGTTGACGATGAAATTCGCGTGTGGAAGGCCACCATTCAAAAAGCAAATATCAAATTGGAATGAGCCCGTGAAATACTTCACCACCCATTCAGCACAGCCGTGGGCTGGCTCATGGCCCGCTTTGGCTGGGGTGCTGGGGGCAGCTCTGGCGGTGGCACCGCCCTGTTTTAAGTCCGGCATTGACAGATGAACATCTGCATCATTGGTGCCGGATTGGGCGGGCTGAGCGCGGCCCTGGCCTTGTTGCAAAAGGGTTTTCGTGTCACCGTGCTGGAGCAAGCAGCGGCGCTGGGTGAGATTGGTGCCGGGGTTCAACTCGGGCCCAATGCGGTCGGGGTTTTGTACCGAATGGGCTTGCAAGCCCCTTTGGAGCAAGTGACTTGCGAGACCTTGGGCAAGCGGGTGCGATTGTGGAACACCGGCCAAACTTGGCCCTTGTTTGATTTGGGCACGGTCGCGCGTGAGATGTATGGCTATCCCTACCTGACGGTGCACCGGGCTGATTTGCACCGGGTATTGGTCGATGCGGTACGGGCCTTGCAACCTGAAGCGCTGGTGCTCAACGCCAAACTGCACAGATTGCAGACCCGCAGCGATGGCGTGTCCTTGCATTTGGCCGATGGCCGTGTCTGGGAGGTCGATGCGGTGATTGGTGCCGATGGTGTGCATTCCATGGTCAGAGCCGCCCTGTTTGGTGACGATGCACCGCGCGAGTCCGGTGTGATGGCGTGGCGCGGTGTGATTGACGCGTCGAAACTGCCCGCCCACATGCGAGAACCTTACGGCACCAACTGGGTCGGCCCCGGTGCGCACGTGGTGCAGTACCCCTTGCGCCAAGGGGCGTTGATGAATTTTGTCGGGGCCATTGAGGGCACCCATTGGACTGTGGAATCATGGTCCGAGCGCGGCACCCGCGAAGAATGCTTGGCTGACTTTGAAGGCTGGCATGAAGAGGTGCAGGCCATGATCCATGCCATTGAGGTGCCCTACAAATGGGTGCTCAAGGTGCGCGATCCGATGGACACCTGGAGCCGAGGGCCCATCACCTTGCTGGGCGATGCGTGCCATCCGACTTTGCCGTTTCTGGCCCAAGGCGCTGCCATGGCGATCGAAGATGGATACATGCTCGCTCGGGCTTTGGCCTTGTGGCCCACCGATCCGGCGCAGGCTTTTGCGCGCTTTGAGGCGGTTCGCAAAGAGCGCACGGCACGCGTGGTGGAAGGTTCAGCCGCCAATACCAAGCGTTTTCACAACCCTGCTTTGGCCCATGCCCAGGGGGCGGCTGAATATGTGGAGCGGGAGTGGAACGAAGCGCGGGTGAAAGAGCGCTATGAGTGGTTGTTCAAATATGACATTGACGCGGTTGCTCTGTGATGCCATGAAAGCGCAGGTGCGACCATGAGTGAAACGGCGGGCAACAGTTTGGAGCGCATGCTGGGCTTGCTCGATTTGTTTTCTGTCGATCAACCCGTGTGGTCTACCGAGGCCATGATGCAAGCCACGGGCTGCACCCGATCCACTTGTTACCGTTACCTCAAGGTGTTGCAAGCCGCAGGTTTTTTAACGCCTGTGGCCCAGGGGGCTTACATCTTGGGTCCGCGCATCATTGAGCTAGATCGCCAACAACGCTTGCGCGATCCGATTTACATGGCCGGCGGCCCACCCATGAAGCAGTTGGCCAGCCGCACCGGCCACAGCACTTTGTTGTGCATGCTCTACAGCGACACGGTGATGTGTGTGCGCGAGGAAATCAGCCCTAATGCGCCTGCCGGTCTTTTTAGCCGCGGGCAGAAGCGGCCCTTGTTTCATGGCGCCGCGTCCAAGGTGATCATGGCGCATTTGCCACCCCACCAATTGCGCAACCTGTATGCCAAGCAAACGGTCATCGTGGCCCAAGCCGGTTTGGGCGAGGATTGGCCCAGTTTTCGCCAAGCCATGCGCAGCATTCGTTTGCAAGGCCATTGTGTGACCACGGGCGAGTTTTCGCGCGGTATCGTGGGTGTGGCTGCCCCTGTGTTCAATCAAGCTGGGCATGTGTTGGGCAGCTTGGGGCTGGCAGCGCAAAAAAAGCATCTGCCCGCATCTGACATCCCAGCCATGGCCAAGTTGGTGATGAGGGCGGCCAAGGCAGCCAGTGAGCGCATGGGTGCGCATGGCTTGGGCGTGTCCTTGCGCGCCCGCGCCGTTGGCTGAGTGGGCGCTTTCAGCCGCGCTCTGTCAGGGTGGTGATGACGATGAACACCAACTGACTGTTTCCTGTGTTGTGCAAGCCATGCGGCAAATGCGGTGGAATGAATGCAAATTGGTTCGGCCGCACCACCTTTTTTTCAGCGCCCAATTCAAGCACGCCTTCGCCTTCCAAAAAGAAATAAATTTGCTCTTTGTTGGGGTGCACATGGGTGTGCACATAGGCCTTGGGCGCATAGGTGGAAATGCGAAAGTCTAAAAACTGTGCACCAGGCGTGGTGGCGGCGCTGACCAAAATTTTGGACAAGGCGCCATCGAAATGGCCGGGCGACTGCTCCCATAAAAACTCGGCCAGTTCGCGCACCGATGTGGGCGCGGGTGTGGGTGGCGTGGTGTTCATGGGCGGACGCTCAGTCAGCCGCTTCAAACTTCACTTGCTCGGCCAAGCGGGTCCATTTGTTGACCTCAGATCGAAAGTAGGTGTCCAAAGCGCTGGGCGGTCCGCCCACGATGTCAGCCCCCAGCGATTTGAAACGCGCCACCACATCGGGGTGCTTGAGGGTTTGGTTGATCGCGTTGTTGAGTTTCTCAACGATGGGTGCGGGTGTGCCAGCGGGCGCAAAGATGCCCACCCACTCGGCCACGTTGAAGCCGGGGTACCCAGATTCGGCCACGGTGGGCACGTCGGGCAGCGCCGGGTTGCGTTGGGCGCTGCTCACACCCAAAGCGCGCAATTTGCCGCTGGTGATGAAGGGCAGCGCAGTGGGCAGCACGGCAAACACAAAGGTCACTTGCCCGGCGACCAAATCGGCCATCACGGCGCCACCGCCCTTGTAGGGAATGTGTTGGACTTTCAAGCCGGTGGTGTTGAGGAACACCTCGGTGGTGAGGTGATTGCCGCTGCCATTGCCGGCAGAGCCATAGTTCATGGCTTCAGGTTTGCTGCGCGCGAGTTGCACCAACTCTTTGAGGTTTTGCGCGGGCACGTTGGTGTGCACCACCAAAACCGTGGGTACGGTGGAAACAAAGCTCACTGGCATCAGGTCTTTGACCGGGTCATAGGGAATTTTTTTGAACAAGATGTGGTTGGCAGCCAGGGCGGTGGAGGTCAGCAGCAGGGTGTAGCCATCGGGCTTGGCTTTGGCCACCGCGTCTGAACCGACGATAGAGGCCCCGCCTGCGCGGTTGTCCACCACCACCGATTGCCCCAAAATTTCACCCAGGCGCGTGGCCAAGGTGCGGGCATTGATATCGGTCACACCACCGGGGCCGTAGGGCACGACCAAGCGAATGGGGCGGTTGGGAAAGTCTTGCGCCGTGGCCCAAGTCGCGCAGGTGAGCAGCATCAGGGCCAGCAGGCGGCGCATCAGTGGTGTGATTTGGAACATCATGGTTACCGGTGAGTGAAGAGAAACAATCAAAAAGCCGTGGCTTCAGACCAGGGCCAATTGGGCTTGGTGGGTGGTGCCCCAGTTGGAGGAAAAAACAGGCTTGCCCAAAATGGCTCGCAACTCTTCCAAGATGGTGGCGGTGGGCAGTTGCGCACAGGCAATGAACACCGCTTGGCAACCATCGTCGTCGGTCTGCATCACCATCTCTTTGACTTGCTCTGCGGTGATGCGGCCCAAGGCATCCACATCATTGGCAAAAAAGCTGTTGAAGCGGCGCACGCGGATGCCCCCATCGGCCAAAAAGGCTTTGAGTTGCGTGTTCACCGCATCCAAATAGGGGGTGACCAGGGCGATGTCATTCACGCCAGCAGCTTGCAGGGTCAGCACCATGGAACGCGCCGTGGTCACCACCGGCTTGGCCGTCACCTGTTGCAGTTCTTGGGCCAGATCGGCGTCCCCTTTGGGGCCAAAGATAAAGCCCGCAGCGGTGCACCCGTAGGCCACCACATCGACATCACTGTCCTTGAACTGGGTTGCCAGCTCAAGGGCCGCAGCTTTGTAGGCCGGCAAAGTTTCGGTGGTCAACAAGCCTTTGCCCCGGGGGATGCGCACCGTGGTGGCGCGAGAACCCGGTGGCATCCAACTCAGGACTTCTTGGGCGAAGGTGGTGTTGTTGATGGGAACCATCAATCCGATGTGAAGGGCTTGGCTCATGCGTGTCCTGTGTGTGGGTGGTCGTTCAGGGGCCCATGGCAGCGAGTTCACGCGCCTTGATTTGGGGCCGTGTGATGGCGTGCGGTGCTTGGCGCGCGCCCTCGGGCAAGGCGCGCCAGTGTAAGGCGCGCAGCTCGCCAAATTCATGTGGCAGCCGCTCGAAATGTTCGCCACCATCGGTGCTGCGAAACAGTTGCCCGAGGTTGGTGCACAAAAAAATCAGCTGCGGGTCACTGGGGTTCATCGCCACACACCACACGGTGCTGTTGATTTCCCCGGGCAGTTGGACCTCTTGCCAATCTTGGCCATGGTTGTGGCTGCGCAAAAGTTTTCCATCGTTGCCCGGTGGCCCATTGCCATTGGTGAGAAACACAATGGCCGGGTTGTCCAAGCGGGGCATCACGGTGCGGGTGTATTGCCAGGGCGTTTTCAATTCTTGAAACACCCAGTTTTGACCTTGGTCGGTGCTGCGGTGCAAGCCGCGGTTGGTGGTGGCATAGACCCAACTGCCGCCGCCTGGGGCCGCCACCACGGCAATCCCATGCACATCTGCCGATACCAATCCTTGGTCCAGCAGTTGCCAAGTCTGGCCGTGGTCAGCGCTGCGGTAGATGCCGCCAATTTCCACCGTGGCCCACACCACACCGGGCGTGACCGGGTCGAACAAAATTTGTGTGACGCGGGTCGGGCCCATGTTGATCTCAGAAAACTGGCTGATGCCCGGCGCTTGCAAGGCTTGCCAATGTTGGCCCGCATCCGTGGACCTGAAAAAACCTGCTGGGCGCGTGCCCGCAATCAGCACCCGTGCATCGCTGGGGTCTTGCGCCAGGGCCCAGACATCGGCCATGGGCGAAGGCAGTGCCACCCAGCGTGCGGGGGCTTCGTCCCATCGGTAGACGCCCAAGTCGGTCCCGGCAAACACATGCTCTGGCATGGCAGGGTGGCTGCTCAAGCACCAAACCCGGGCCTCCAGGTACATTCCGCTGTGGCTGTTGGGGTGTACCCAAGTTTGTCCGGCATCTTCGCTGAACCAAGCCGAGTGTCCTGCGGTACCCGCGTAAACATGGATATTGGTGCGCATGAGCGGCCTGCCTTGGTGTGGTTTAATTTGTAAAATTATCCCAGCATTTGGAATTTACTGTCAACGCATCTCATTGATCAGGATCATCGCCATGACTTCTTTCAAGCCTCGACGCTTATTTTTATCCAGTCTGCTGGCCGCCATGGGGCTGGCCGTGCCCCTGGCCCCAGCCTGGGCCCAGCCCTTTCCCTCCAAGCCGGTGCGCATCGTGATTGGCTTTCCGCCGGGCGGCGGCATTGATATCGTGGCCCGCACCATCGCGCCCAAGTTGTCGGAGGCCCTGGGTCAACCGGTCATCATCGACAACAAGCCGGGTGTGGCCGGTGTGCTGGGCACCAATCTGGTGGCCAAGGCCCCGGCCGATGGGCACACCATCTTTTTTGGCACCACCGGCAACATCAGCATCAACCCGGTCTTCATGCCCAATTTGCCCTTCAACATGGACAAGGATTTCACGCCCTTGATGCTGGTGGCTTCGCTGCCTTTTTTGGTCTATGCCCACCCCAGTGTGCCGGTCAAGAACTTAACTGAGTTGGTGGCCTATGCCAAGTCCAATCCGGGCAAGATCAATTTTTACTCCAGCGGCAACGGCGGTCTGCCCCATTTGACGGGAGAGCTGCTCAACAATGTGGCGGGCATTCAAACTGTGCACATCGCCTACAAAGGCAGTGCGCCGGGAATGAACGACTTGATTGGCGGCCAGGTCCAACTGGGCTACGACACCGTGGCCATTGGCTTGCAGCACATCAAGACGGGCCGCTTGCGCGCTTTGGCCACCACCGGCCCCAAGCGCTTGGCCATCTTGCCCGATGTGCCCTCCACCAGCGAGTTTGCATCTGGTTTGGAGGCGGTCAACTGGTACGGCATGGTGGTGCCCGCTGGGACACCGCGCGATGTCATTTTGCGATTGAACCGCGAAATCACCAAGGTTTTGGAGATGCCTGACATCAAAGAAAAATTGGTGTCTCAGGGCATTGACCCAGCAGCCAACTCGCCCGAAGAATTTGGTGAGTTCATGAAGAGCGAAGCGGCCAAATGGGCACGGGTGATTCGCGCCGCCAACATCAAGCCCGATTCCTGAACCCGCCTCAAAGACCGATCACGCCCCCGTCTTGGCGGGTGATGACGATGGTGGCCGAGCGCGGACGACCCTGGGTGCCCACGCCTTGATTGCCGGGCCACAGGCTCTCTAGCGGCTTGCCTGTAGACAGCGGCGCAGACAACTCACCCGGATGTTGGATATTGACAAACAAGGTGCGCCCACCATCTGCCTCGGTGATGCCAGTGACTTCGGCCCCTTTGGGTGCAACCAAAAACCGCTTGAGCTTGGCCTCTCCCAGGGCGGCCGAAATGAAGGTTTCTTGGGTGCCGGTTTGCTCCGTGCCATTGATCATCATTTTGTTTTTGGCGGTGACTTTGCCACCATCGCCGACCTGGCCAGGAATGGCGGCCAGCATCATGCAATTGGTCTCATCGGTGAAAGCGCCGTCGTCGGTTTGAATCCAGCAAATGCCGGTGGTCTGGCTGAACCACAAGCCGTCGGGGGAAGAAAAAGAATTGCTCGCCGTCAGCCCAGACAAATTGGCGTCGCCGGAATCCTCTTCGGCGCCGAACAAAAAGATGTCCCAGGCAAAGCTTTTGGACACAGCGCGTTGGTTGGTTTCTTTGAAGCGGATGATGTGGCCATTGGGATTGCCAGCGGATTTTTTGCCGTCTGTGTCCATGTAGGCGCGGGGGTTGGCGGCATTCACTTTGCTGGGGTTGCGGTTGGCGGCGTTGTTGTTGGTCAAGCAGAAATAGATCTCACCGTTGCGGGGGTTGATGGCACCCCATTCGGGTCGGTCCATGGGCGTGGCACCGACGGCATCTGCCGCATGCCGGGTGTTGACATAAATGTCAGCCTGGGAGGTGAATTTGAACGCTGAATGTTTGGCGATCCGTGCATCCGACAGCGCCAGTTCAATCCACTCGCCCGAGCCATCGGCATTGAATTTGGCCACGTACAAACGGCCCTCGCTCAAGTACTTGTCACCAGCAACCAAGCCGGCACCCACATCTCTGGGGTCCCACACGGCGGTGCTGACAAACTTGTAGATGTATTCATTGCGTGAGTCGCAGCCCATGTAAAAGGCCAAAGGCTCGCCCGCGACAGGCAGTCCGCAAACGGCAGCCTCGTGGGCAAATCTGCCCATGGCCGTGCGTTTGGCAGGGGTGGCGTTGGGGTTGAGGGGGTCAATTTCGACGTTATAGCCAAAGGTATTGGCTTCATGGCGAAAATCTTTTTCGGCATTCGCACCCTGTGCCGCCAAATTCCAGCGGGCAAAGCGGTCATCGGTGGGCGACACCGTGTGCCAGCCTTGGCCGGTGGCTTTTTTCAGATGGGCAGCGACGGGCGCAGCTGGCAATCCGTAACGCTTGCGCGAGGCGGCTTCGCTGTCGGGCAAGGGGGCGCCAGCCGTGGTTTGAAAGTAAAACGCCCAGTTTTCTTCACAGCCCAAGTAAGTGCCCCAGGGTGTTTTGCCGTGGCCGCAATTGTTCAGCGTGCCCCGGCTCATGGAGCCAGAGGTGTCCCAGCGGGTCACCATTTTTTGCCGAATGTCTTCGATGGAAGCCCGGGGGCCACTGATGCGCATCGGTGTTTGTGGGGTGATGCGGCGGTTCAAAGCCGAGCTGGCATTGATGCGCCAGCCTGCTGGTGTTTTGTTGATCTCGACCACAGAGACGCCGTGCAAGTTGATCTCTTTGAGCACTTCCAGTTCAGGCCGGTTGCCCAAGTCCCATTCGCCAAATTGCGAAAACTTCTTGCCACTCACCCCCTGAGAGGTTTGTCCGTTGGGATGCAAAAAGTGGGCGTCTGCAGAGCTTTCGTGGTTGACACACAAAACAGCGCGGGTGGTTTCTTTTTCAGAATACTTGCCTTGGGCATCTATGTAAAAAATATCCATGCCATCGTGGTGATCACCAATGCGGCGCGACCAATCATCTTTTTCAAGACCGCTGTTCGAGTAAGCCGATGTGCTGGTGTCCATGGCGTCGCCGGTGGCGTGCAAAACGCTGTATTGGTAGCCCGGCGGCAAGATCACGTTGTCGAGCAAACTTTTCGCGACGGCCGGGAAGCCCAAAGCTGTGGGGGCAGGGCCCAAGCCAGAGGCCAAGGTGGCACAACCCGGCAAGACGGCCAAGCCCGCCAATCCCAAGCCACCCAGCAGCATGCTGCGTCGCTGGGGGTTGGCCAACGATGCCGTTAAAACATCTTGGAAGTGAGGCTGGGTGCTGGTGTTGAAAATGGGGTCGATGTGTTTGTTGGACATGGCATTGATCCTGAGACTTTGTTTCCCGTTTATATGGGAATTTTGTGACGGTGGTGTGAATTTTTTTCCCGCAGGGCCGAAAAAAATCCACTGCACCTTTGGATGCAGTGGACGCGGAGGGTGAGGCAATCGCGATGGGAGATGAAGGCCCCCAGCGGTTGGCCAGGGGTCAAACTGGGTGTCTGGCAATCATTTGACGGGCAATGATGATGCGCTGCATTTCATTGGTGCCTTCACCAATGCACATCAATGGGGCGTCGCGGTAATAGCGTTCGACGTGGTACTCCTTGGAGTAACCATACCCACCATGGATGCGCAAGCATTCGGTGGCGTTTTCCAAGGCGGCTTCAGAGGCAAAGTATTTGGCCATGCCGGCTTCCATGTCACACCGTTCGCCTTTGTCATAAATGCGGGCCGCGTCATAAGTCAGCAATCTCGCCGCTTGCAGTCGCGTGGCCATTTCGCCCAGTTTGAGTTGGATGGCTTGGTGCTCTGCAATCGGCTTGCCAAAAGTGTGGCGAATTTGGGCATATTTGACTGCGTCCATCAAGGCCGCGCCAGCGATACCGCAACCCCGAGCTGCCACATTGATGCGGCCCAACTCCAAGCCACCCAAAGCGGTTTGCATGCCGCGCCCTTCTTTGGCGCCGATCAGCTTGCTGGCGTGAATTCGGTAGTCTTGAAAAATTAACTCAGCGCTGTCAATGCCTTTGTAGCCCAGTTTTTCAAGCTTTTTAGACACCGTGAAGCCTGGGCCTTTTTCGGCAATAAAGCAAGACATGCCTTTGTGTGCCGGATCGGCACTGGCATCGGTTTTGACCAGCAGCGCAAAGCATGTGCCGTGGATGCCATTGGAGATCCAGGTTTTGGTCCCATTGATGATGTAGTGGTCACCATCTTTTTTGGCGCGCATTTTGATGCCTTGCAAATCGGTGCCTGCATCGGGCTCTGTCAACGCGAGGCCACCGCGAATTTCGCCGGTGGCGAACTTGGGGAGGTAGTGATTTTTTTGTTCTTCGGTTCCGTTGCGCTCGACGCATGCGGCCATGATCAAGTGGCTATTGAAAATGCCCGATAGCGACATCCAAGTGGCAGCAATTTTTTCGACGATCTTGGCGTAAGTACCCGCCTTGAGACCGAGTCCGCCATATTCAACCCCGATGGTGGCGCCAAACAAACCCAACTCCTTCATTTGTTCAACCATCTCAATGGGGTACTCGTCTGCGTGCTCCAGCCGCAGCACATGGGGACGCACATCTCGTTCCAGCCATTTTTCTATGGCATCCAGCATTTGTTGTTCTTGTTCGTTGTCGGCGTCGATATCTGACATGTTGATTCCTTATGATGGCAGTTGTGTCTGAATAGACAGACCGCTTGTGCGGTGTTTGAAGGCAGAGACACCCCAAGGGTAATCCTCAGACCGAAAAGTCATTTGTCCAGACAAAATAACCAAACGAATTTACTGGGAATCCGAACCGCTGTCAAATCTGATTCATGGCCACCACCAAGTCTTCCAAACGCAAAAAATCCACCGCCAAGGTCGCGCCAACTGCGGCCGGTGAGCCGCGATATTTAGCGGTGTTCAACCAATTGTGCCAAGACATCACCGACGGGGTGTACCAAGTTGGGGAGTTGCTGCCCACCGAGCATGAGTTATGTGACTTGTTTGACGTCAGTCGGTTCACCGCCCGCAATGCACTGAGCATGCTCACCGATGCTGGCTTGGTGACCCGCCGTCCCCGGGTGGGCAGTGTGGTGGCCTCGCAAAATCGACGCAACCCCTATGTGCAAACACTGGAGACGGTCGACGACTTGCTCCAGTACGCCGAATCTACGCGTTTTGAAATTTCGCATTGGGAAACCCTCAAGTTGGACCAAACTTTGAACATGGGTGAAACCCAGTTGACATCTGGCCAGACCTGGATTTTTGGGATGGGGCTCAGACGCAGCAAAGGTGAAGACACCTTGCCGGTGTGCTTGACCCGGGTCTACTTGAATCCGGCATTTCAAAAAGTCATACCGGCCATGCGGCGTCGAAAAAATGCCGTGGTTTATCGGTGGATTGAAGAAATCTATGGCATCAAAGTGGCACGCATAGAGCAACGCATTGATGCATGTTCAGTCAGCTCAGCAGACGCCACCTTGTTATTGTGCCCGGTGGGCAGCCCAGCTTTGCGAATGCAGCGTTTGTATTTTGATGCCAACAATCTTTTGCTAGAAATCTCTGACAGCTTGCACCCAAGCGGTCGATTCAGCTATCACATGAGTTTGCTGCGTTCAGACTTTAAGCCCTGAGGCAGGGCTTTAAACCATCAGGTATTGCTGCCGCACCTGTGGCAAGTTATTCAGTTCGGCAGGGGTTCCTTGATAAGGTATTTGCCCTTTTTCAATGATGTAGACACGGTCGGCAAGCTCATTGGCAAAGCGCAAATTTTGCTCGCTGATGAGAACCGTTTGGCCTGCAGACTTGAGTTGCTTCAAACGCTGCAAAATGGCTTCAATGACCAGCGGTGCCAAGCCTTCAGAGGGTTCATCCAGCAAAATCAAATCGGGATTGCCCATCATGGTGCGCGCAATGGCCACCATGCGCTGCTGACCACCGGACAAGGCCCCGGCTTTGCGGTCTAAAAAGTTGCGGATATCCGGAAACAAATCCAACACTTCAGCCAGTCCCCAGCGGGAGCTGCCATCGCGTGCATTCATGCGTGCAGTTTCCAAATTTTCAGCCACGGTCAAAGACGTGAACAAGCGGCAGTCTTCGGCCACATAGCCCAAGCCCGCGCGGCAAATTTGAAACGGCTCTAGGCGTGCAATGGGCTGGTTCTTAAAAAAAACAGCCCCCTTGCGAGGGGGTACCAAGCCCATGATGGAAGACAAGGTGGTGGTTTTGCCTGCGCCATTGCGCCCGAGCAAGGCCACCACTTCGCCTTCTTGCACTTCTAATGAAATACCAAACAGAACCTGGCTGTCCCCGTATGCCGTCTCCAGGCCCTCAACCCGCAACAAGGCCATGGGTTAACTGCCACGCGAGCGCAATAACTCTTGGCAAGGTCGTGCGTAGTCTTCGGTGCGATAGGTTTTGATATCGGTCACGCCAATGCCATCGGGAAAAGCGGCATCGCGCTTGACGGTGCCGACATAAAAGTCAAACATGGCCATGTTGTCACAGCCACGCACTTTGGTCTTGCCCGTGGGGCCTTCAAAGCTGATGGTGGACATGGCTTGAATGACTTTTTCCACATCTGTCGCAGTACCTGCTTTGCGAATGGATTCGACGATCATCTTGCCTGCTGAGTAACCCACGGTGGTGGGGCCAGTGGGGTAGGTTTTCATCCGCTTTTCAACTTCGGCTGCAAAGCTTTTGGACTTGGCAGAGTTGAGTGCGTAAAACGGATACCAAACCGTGCCAGCCGTGTTGGCAGGCAACAAGTCTTTCACTGAACTCATCTTCACCAGGTCTAAACCATGGGTGAAAAACTGGGTCTTTCCCGCGAACAAGCCAAAGTCTTTGGACGCTTTGAGCAAGTTCACCAGGTCAGCGCCAAAGCCACCATTCACAATCAAATCCACGGGTTGGGCTTGCAAAGCTGTGACGTGTGCCGAGAAATCGGTGGCACCCAGCTTGGACCATTCTTGGCGAACCACGACCACATCGGGGCGGGCGGCTTTGAGGGCGCGCATGAAGTCCTCGATGAATTGCTGACCATATTCGTAGTCAGGTGCAATGGTTGAGATGCGTTTGATGTCGGGCCTTGCCTTGATGTATTCGGCGATCACGCTGCCAATTTCGACGGTCGACAAATTGGCGCGCGAGATATAAGGGTGGCCAGACTCGCCGGTGAGGCGTTTGGTGGTGGCAAAACCGCCGGTCACCAGCACCTTGTGCTCTTTGCCCAAATTGCCCACGGCAATGGCTGCACCACTGTGGATGCCCACGGTCACGAACTTGATTTTGTCTTCCAAGATCATGCGCCGACCTTCGGTCACGGCTTTCTCAACTTGGCCACCCATGTCTGCGCTGACCAATTGGAACGGACGGCCTTTGAGGCCCCCCGCAGCATTGGCTTCGTCGACTGCAATTTGAAATCCGGTGCGAATGGAATCGGCAATGAATGCAAAGCCGCCGCTGTAAATATCGATCAGACCCAGTTTGATGGGGTCGTTGCCGCTGGCCGCTTGAGCATGGGCCGAGGGTGAGATCAAGGCCGCGGCCAGGGCCAGGGCGGGAAACAAACGATTTTTGATCAAGCGGTGCACAAGATTTCTCCTTGGTTGATGCGTGCTTGATTCTGCGGTGATATCTCTGTGCTTGTCAATCGCAGTTGCCCCGACTTTTGATGGAAGTTAAGTTTGCACCGAACAGGTGCGACCGGGTTAACCCGCATTGGGGCGTATGCTTTCTTTTGTCCGGACAAATAGTGATTGCAACTTTTCTTTGGGTCTGGCAAACTGGTTCGATGCCCACCGAACTTACAAGTTTGTCATCATGATTGAGTTTTTCTCGCAACACTTTGCTTGGATGCTCGACCCCACTGTTTTGGCGCGTCAAACGCTGGCTGGGGTTTCCAATGGCATGCTGCTGTTTTTGATCTCCGCCGGCTTGTCGCTCATTTTCGGTGTGCAGCGCATACTGAATTTTGCACACGGTGTGTTGTTCATGCTGGGGGCTTTTGTGGCCGTCAGCCTCTCGGCCCAGTGGGGCGAAAGCGGGGCCATGTTTGCATGGGTCTTGTTGGCCGCAACGGTGGTGCTGGCCATGGTGGGTGGGTTGATCGAATGGGGTCTTTTGCGCCGAATCTACAGCGCGCCCCATGAGTTTCAATTGCTGATCACCTTTGCCCTGGTGTTCATCATGGGCGATGTCGTCAAACTGATCTGGGGCAATGAAGATCGGTCCATGACTGCGCCTCAAGCCCTGTCAGGTGCCGCGCAGACCTTGGGCATCACGTTTCCGAATTACCGCTTATTTCTTATCTTCACTGGCGTTGTGGTGGCGGTTGCACTGTGGGTATTGCTGCACAAAACCCGGTGGGGCATTTTCATCCGGGCGGCCACCAACGACCGCGCGATGTTGGGGGCCTTGGGGGTCAACACGCGCTGGCTTTACACCAGCGTTTTCGCGCTCGGTTCAGCGCTGTCGGGTCTGGGTGGGGCGTTGGCTGCGCCGGTGGTCTCGGTGGGACCAGGCTTGCATGTCCAAATCATCATTGACGCTTTTGTCGTGGTGGTGATTGGCGGCATGGGCAGTGTGATGGGCGCCTTGGTGGCCTCGCTGTTGGTGGGGGTGATCAATGCCTACGGGGTGCTGGCTTTTCCAGGCTGGTCCGTCGTCATGACTTTTGTGTGCATGGCTGTGGTGTTGATTGTTCGGCCCTGGGGCTTGTTTGGGAGCCCCGAATGACATCGCACCGCAAATGGGCAGCTTTGGTGTGCACCTTGCTGGTGCTTTTGCCTTGGTCGCTGAGTGATTTTTGGATTTTCATTGCCATCGAGGTGCTGGCCTTTGCCCTGTATGCCATGAGCTTTAATTTGTTGCTGGGCTTTGGCGGCATGTTGTCATTTGGACATGCCGCATTTTTTGGGGTGGGCGCTTACAGCGCAGCGATTTTTTTCAAACGCAGTGGATTGGATGTGACGTGGATGTTCACCCTTGCCCCCTTGGTGGCCATGGGGGTGTCAGCCGTGATGGCCGGCATGATCGGCTTTTTTTCTGTGCGCCGCTCGGGCATCTATTTTTCGATGCTCACCTTTGCCTTCCAAATGTTGCTTTTTACCGTGGCCATGAAGGCCTCTGGGTTGACGGGCGGAGATGATGGCATCACGGGTCTCAAGCCACCCGGCACATTGGGTACGCCCATGGGTTATTACTGGTACGCCTTGGCCTGGTGTTTGCCCTGTGTTTACCTGTTGCATCGCTTGGTCCATTCGCCTTTTGGTTTGACCTTGCGCGCCCTCAAAGACGACCCCATGCGTGTGCAGTATGTGGGCGTGCATGTGCGCCAACACCAATGGGTTGCTTTTGTGATCAGCGCCGCATGTGCGGGACTGGCAGGCGCGTTATTTGCCTTTTCGACCGGCAATGTGTTTCCATCTTGGCTCAACTGGACAGCCAGTGCCACGCCCGTGGTGATGGCGGTGCTGGGTGGCGTTCAGTCCTTTTATGGGCCCGCTGTTGGCGCAGCGGTTTATGTCGTTCTCGAAGTCATGATCAGTGGCAAAACCGAATACTGGCCGTTGGCCATGGGCATCATCATTGTTCTGCTGGTGTTGCTCATGCCCACTGGCTTGGTGGGCCGATTGAAAAAGGTCGATACATGAGTGCCGGCAATTCCGACTTTGTGCTGAAGGTGGAGGGCATTTCCAAACGCTTTGGCGGCCTGCAGGCATTGCAAAGTGTTGACATGCATGTCAAGCCAGGGGAATTTCACGCCATCATCGGCCCCAATGGGGCGGGTAAAAGCACCTTCTTCAACACATTGACAGGCCTGTTAAAGGCCGATGAGGGTCGCATCTCCTTTGACGGACGCAATGTGACCGGACTTGCACCCCATCGATTGACCCGGCTGGGCATGGGGCGCACCTTTCAAATCACCCGTGTGTTTCATGGCATGACGGTCTTGGAAAACGTGCAAGTGGCATTGTGTGCACATGCGCAGCAGACTTGGAAAGTCTGGACTGCAGCCAGTGGGCTGCATGTTCAGCGTGCCAAAGACTTGCTCGAGCGCGTGGGTTTGGCCGCTCAATGGGCCCGAACCGCCAAAACGCTGGCCCATGGCGATCAAAAACGTTTGGAGTTGGCGATTGCCTTGGCCAGCCAGCCCAAGTTGTTGTTGCTGGATGAGCCCACCGCTGGCATGGCCGCGCAAGAGAGATTGGCCTCCATACAGTTGGTGCATCAGGTGGCCCAACAGTTGGGCATCTCGTGCGTGTTTACCGAACATGACATGGCGGTGGTTTTTGCGGTGGCCAGTCGCATCACGGTGTTACACCAAGGCAAAGTGTTGGCTGTGGGTCTGCCGCAAGAAGTGCGCGCCAGTGCCGTGGTTCAGCAGGTTTACCTGGGTGAGCCCGTCGTCACCGATGGGCAGCCAGTCCCTCAAGGCTAAAGCATCACATGGGCTTACAACACGCCAGGGTTTTAGACACGCACAGCATGCCCTGGGAAAGTGGCCTGGATTATTTGGCGACCTTGGCCCCAGCATTTCGTGACAACCTGGGCCCTGTCGATCAAGTGGCGGCCAACTTTGGCAAGTACCGACAAAAAAACCTATACCTTGACCGCGACAGCACGCGCCGTTTGGATTTGGTTCAACTCGAACCCGGTTACAGCGATTTGACGCATTGTTGCCATGACTCGGTGGAAGAGGGTTTTTTGCTGGGTGGGGAGGTGGTGCTTGATGGTGAGGGCACACTGCATGAGGCCGACTACTTTTGGCGTCCCCCCGGTTGGATTCACCATGCAAAAACCCTTCCGGGTGTGGAGTTGCTGCTGGGCTTTGAGGGGCGATCCAATGAAAGTGGGCCAGTCAGTCGTTATGTGTGCCCATCTGACTTGGCTGGGCGCAATCATTTGATTTCGGATAACCATGACGCATCTTTGGGTACACGGGGCCGCGTTTGCAAAGTGTCTTCAACCAATTTGGTCTGGCAGCCCGGTGCGGCTTATGCGCGCGGCGAAGGTCGATTGGATGGTTTTGATGTAGAGCATCTGTCGGTGCGTGTGCTCAGCCGCAACCCTCTCACGGGCCAGCAAACGGCACTGCTTCGTTTGGCACCCGGATACCAGCAAAGCTCATCCGGAGCACATACCGCTTGGTGTCAGATGTTTGTGCTCGCTGGTGGTGTGCAGTGGGGTGGTGAACAGATGGGTCGGGGTGTTTTCGTTCACCGACCAGCTGGTGCTGTGGAGGCCGCCATGGCCAGTCAACAGGGTGCTTTGATTTACGCCAAAGTCGATGGCTGGTTGGACTTCACGCCCGCTTGAAATCAAGAAACAAATGAACTGGTCCCACAGGAGAGGCAGATGAATTTCGACACCATCCCCGAGCACCAAATGTTGCGCGACAGTGTGCGCCATTTTTTGGATACCGAACTGCCAGAAAAAACCATTCGCGAATATGACCGTGCGCGCAAAATCCCGCGCAGCATTTGGCCCAAATTGGCCGCTCAAGGTTGGATGGGCATTTCAGTGCCCGAAGAATATGGCGGTGCGGGCGGTGACATCATGCAAGGCACCATCTTGTGTGAGGAGTTGTCGAGGCGGTTCCCCTCCCTGGGCACCGATTGGTTGCTGACATCCATGACCGCGCGTGTTTTCATGGAAGTCGGTACCCCCGAGCAAAAGGCCCATTACTTGCCGCTCTTGACCAATGGCGAGTTTTTGATGGGCTTTGGCATGAGCGAACCCGGCGGGGGCACCGATGTGCTCAGCTTGAAAACCCGCGCCAACTTGAGCAATGGCGAGTGGACGGTGCGGGGCCAAAAGTTGTACACATCGCTGGCCGATGATGCCGATGCCATTTTGGTGCTGTGCCGAACAGAACCTGAGACCGAAGGCAAACGCGCCCGTGGCATGTCACTGGTGCTCACGCCGCGTCAACAACCGGCGGTCACCGTGCGCCGTTTGGAGCTGATGGGCATGCGCGCCGCGTGTACTTGCGAGGTCTTTTTCGACGATGCCAAAGCCCCGGAAGCGGCGGTGTTGGGCGAGCGCGGTCGCGGTTGGTACCACCTGCTGGCCAGCTTGGACGAGGAACGCATTCTGTGTGCGGCCATGTATGTGGGCATCACCAGTGCGGCATTGGAGCAGGCCTTGCAGTACGCCCTGGACAGGCAGGCTTTTGGGCGCTCCATTGGGCAGTTTCAAGCGGTGCAGCATCCACTGGCGGAAGTGGCCACCGAGTTGGAGCAAATTCGATTGCTCACCTACAAAGCGGCTTGGTTGCTCAGCCAGGGGCGCGAGTGCGCCACCGAGGCCGCGATGGCCAAACTGGCGGCCACCGAAACCGCGGTGCGGGCCACCGACAAATGCATGCGCATCTTGGGTGGGTATGGCTTGGTGGAAGAGACCCCCATGGAGCGTTTGTTTCGCGACACCCGCTTGGGCCCTTTCAGCCCCATATCCAACGAGATGGTGAAAAACTTTTTGGGCGAGCGCATGGGTTTGCCCAAGAGCTACTGAGGCGCCAGACCATGAATATCACCAAACATTTCGTCACCGTGGGCCAGCGGCGCGTGCACTATTTGCGCGCTGGGCAAGGTCCAGCAGTCGCCATGTTGCATGCATCACCTTGTTCATCCAAAGTGATGCGGCCCTTGATGGACATCTTCGCCCAGCAGTACACCTGTTTTGCGTTCGATACCCCAGGCTTTGGCCTTTCCGACCCCTTGCCCATCGATGGACCGTCGGTGGAAGATTTTGCTGACGCCTTGGCCGAAACCTTGAGTGCCTTGGGCATTGGGCAAGTGGCCACCTATGGGCGGCACACCGGTGCGTCCATCGCTGTCGAGTTTGCGGCCCGGCACCCGGATCGCTGCAGCATGGCCTTGGCCGATGGCTTTGCCGTGTTTGCCAAAGCCTATTCGCCCAGCGAACTCGAGGCGTACTTGGAGCCCATCATTCCCCAATGGGACGCGGCGCATATTTTGCGGTTGTGGTTTCGCTACCGCGACCAGCATGTGTTTTGGCCATGGAACAAACAGTTTGATGCCAACCGATCCGACACCGATGTGCCCGATTTGGATTTCTTGCACCGTGGCGTGGTCGAGCTGCTGCAAGCGGGCGATGGTTACCGCGTGGGCTATGCGGCCCCGTTTCGCCACCGCGCCTTGGGCGTGGTGCCAGATTTGAAAGTGCCGGTATGCTTTGGCAACCGACCTGGCGACAGCATGTACCTGACCCGTCATCTTTACCCAGACGGCGTATGGATGGCCGATGTGCCGCGTGAGTTTGAAGCGGCGTCTGTGCACGAAATGGATTTGTTGGCCCAACACCCGGCCAGCCAAATCGTGCCCGCTGCGCCCCCTTGCCAGGCGCTGTCCCAGCGCTTGACCGAGACCTATGTGAATTTTGAAGGGGCGCAGTTGGCGGTGCGAAGCCAAGGGGACTGGGGTCAGGCCAAACCGGTTTTGTTGCTGCACCATGCACCGGGCTCATCGCGTTTGTATGAATCGGCCATGTTGGCCATCGGTGAAAAGCACCCGGTCTTGGCGCTGGATTTGCCAGGCCATGGCGAATCGGATGCGCTGCCCGGCAACCCGCAAGACCACGCCACATGGGTGCGTGCCGTGGCCCATGTGCTCGACCACATGGGCGTCAAGCGGGTGCATGTGTGGGGCCACCAGGGCGGCGCGGCCTTGGCTTGTGCCTTGGCTGTGCAACACCCTGACAAGGTGGCCTCTGTGGTGTTGGATGCGCCCTTGTGGGCAGATGCAGCCACACGTGCCCGCCTGATGGCAGATGGCATCCCCGATGTGAACCCCAGCTGGGAGGGCGCGCATTGGTTGCGCGCTTGGCACCATGCCCGCGATGCCGAACTGTGGTGGCCTTGGTTTGATCGCCGCATGTCGCAGCGCAAGCCACAGCCTTCTCAAATTGACCCCGTGCGCTTGAACGCCTGGGTGTTGGAAGCCATGAAGCAGCCCGACAGCTATGCCGGTGCCTGGCGTGCGCACTGGTCATTTGATTGGGCAGGCCAATGGCCGCAAGTCAAAGCCCCGCTTCACTGCACCACCGCACTCAACGACACCTATGCCCATTTGAGCCTTTATCCACCGCAAGGCATGCCCACCGCGGTATCGCACCCCAGCGAGGAACACCTCCAAGCACTGAGTGGCTGGTGGCAAAAAAATGCACCCTGATTTCTTTTTTATCGACCCATCATCACCATGAAACTCCAAGCCATCACGCCCGCCCACTACCCTTGGTACGACTATGCGCGCTATTCCTTTTCCTTGGGCTTGAAAACCGAACGCGGCGCTTACTTGTCAGGCCACACAGCGTCCGAGTACGACCCGATCGCCAAAAAAATCGTTGTGCGCGGCAGCATGAGCGATCAGGTGCGCACGGCCTACGCCAAGATCGCTGCCATCTTGGAGGGGGCCGGCATGGGCTTTCAAGATGTGGTGCGGGTGGTCGAATACGTCCGGCCCGAGGGCATTGAGCGTTACGCCGAAGCCGCAGCGGTGCGCGCCGAAGTGTTTGGCGCCCATCAGCCCACGGTGCACACCGTGCCGGTCAAAAGTTTGCTTCGGCCCGAGGCCTTCATTGAGATTGAAATCACCGCCGGCCCGGTGGGTGCGGCCACCGATGTGGGTTCCCGGGCCTCGCCCGCGCGCGACTCGGCTGGGGTGGTTTACTTGCCGACCATTCAACCGGTCGATGCCCAGGGGCGCATCGTGGGTGCTGGAGACATCGTGGCGCAAACCGCCTATATCTTTGAGCAAGCGGGGAAGATGCTGGCTGCGCTGGGTTTGGGTTTTCACAATGTGGTCAAAACCGTGGATTACCTCACGGCCCAAGGCTTGGCCCAGTACAAAGGGACCGGGCGCATTCGAAAACAGCATTTGGGGCCCATCTACCCTGGCGCCGCAGGTTTGATGATGCCGCGCTTGGTGCATCCCGAGGCTTTGATCCAATACGACTTCATCGCCTCGCGCGATGTGCTGGAGTGCATCAACCCGGGTTGGACCCGCTATGAAAAACTCACCTACAGCCCTGCGGTCAAAGCAGGCAAGCTGTTGTTCATGTCGGGTCAAGGGGCCTTGGACCCGGCCACAGAACGGGTGGTGCACGAAGACGATGTGGTGGCACAAGCCGAGTACACCTACCGCAATATTCTCAAAGTGCTGGAGGCCGCTGGCGCTGGCCCGCAAAATTTGGTCAAAACCATTGAATACGTCACGCCCAATGCCTTGGCCGACTACCGCAATGTGGCTGGCGTGCGTGCAGCCTTGTTGCGCACTCCTTACCCAGCATCAACCGGTTTGATTTGTGAGGCATTGCTCAGGCCTGAGATGAAAATCGAAGTCGATCCTTTCGCGATATTGGACTGACCCATGGCCTTGCTCACCCCAGAACTGCAAGCGCTGATTGGTCGGCAAGTGCATTACCCTGCGCGCGAAGCCTTGGGCCATGCATCCATTCGCTACTTCGCATTGGCGATGCACGACGACAACCCTTTGTATGTCGACGAGGCCTACGCCCAAGCCGCTGGCCACGCGGGTGTGATTGCCCCACCCACGCTGGTGTGTGAGACCTGCCAATACGCCCACTGCGCACCCGATGCCGATGGGTATATCGGGCATGAGTGGCATTTGCCAGTGCCCGGATGCCGCATGATCCGCGCCGGCAACGACTACACCTTCAACCGCCCCATCTTGGCAACCGACCGCATATCAGTGACCTGGACTTTGGAGAGCATGGTGGAAAAGCCATCTTCCAGGGGTGGGACGCAGTTGTTTGTGATGTCGGTGGCCACGTATGCCGACGCGCAAGGCCACACCGTGGCGACCAACCGCGAAGCCTTGGTCTTTCAACCTTTGGTGCCCCATGCTCAGACCCAGCCTTGACCCCAGCCAGCTGCGACCTGGCGATGCCTTGCCAGAGCAGGCCCACACCTTCACCGAAGTTGACTTGGTGGCCTATGGTGCGGCCACCTGGGACTGGCACCGTTTGCACTATGACAAAGCGCATGCCCATTCCAAACAATTGCCGGGCGTGTTGATCGATGGTCAAGCCTTTGGCGCTGTGTTTGCGCGGGAGGCCATGCGTTGGGCTGGCCCCCAGGCGTTCATCCAGCGCATGGCCTTGAAAATGAAATCCATGGCTTTCGCCGGCGACCACCTGGTGGCACGCGGCCAGGTGATGGCCATCGATGCACCCGCGGGACATTGGGTGGTGCACATCGATCAGCAACTCATGTGCGGCGAGCGCTTGGTGGCGCAAGCCCTCAGCGAGATCCGCATGGGCAAGGCCTGAACCATGGGAATGGCGCTCAATCCCTCATTGGACTTGACCTGGCGGGAATACGCCATGCCCGATGCCAGTGGGGCGGTTCAATTGGCGCGGTTGCCGTCGTTGGCGCCAGATCACTTTTGGGCCTTGGTGCAATTCCCCCCGAATTGGCGCCGAATTCGACCCGGGCATTACAGCGTGGATGAAGATTTTTTGCTGTTGCATGGCGACTTGACCATCAACGATCAACTTTGGCGAGCCCGCGAGCATGGTTTAGTGCCGGCCCACGCTTGGCGCGGACAAACCTTCTCACGCCATGGGTGCACGGCCTGTGCACGCTTCCATGGCCGACCCGAATGGCATGCAGGCCCAGCGGCGCACGCGCCCACGCAAGCCAGCCGACACAGACCTGCGTGGCCCACATGGCCGGCTGTCAACCTGCACGGCCTGGGCCTGGCACAAGTGGCTTTTGAACAGCAGGGCATGACCCACGGGGTGCTGCCGTCTTCGACCTTGACCGCTTTGCAGGCCCGTGGGGTGGCGATGGATGCGTTTGATGTGCCAACGCCCACGGGACACGCCAAGCCGAACCTCACAGATGACGTGCCATCCGGATTCCATTGGGCGCGTTGGCCCCGCATGATTTGATTTTTGAAACCACTTTGCACAACCCAGCCATGAACCTCGCTGCCACCATGACCCAATCGGCCTTGAAATGGCCGCACAAAACCGCCTTGGTCTTTGAAGGCCAACGCTGGACCTATGGCCAGTGGAATGACTGGGTCAACCGCGCTGCGGGTGCGTTTGCGGCCAGCGGTGTGGTCAAGGGCGATCGGGTGGCCTTTTTCACTTACAACTTGCCAGAGCAGATCACAGGCTTTTACGCCCTGATGAAGTTGGGTGCGATTCCCGTGCCCATCAATTACCGGCTGGCGCCCAACGAGGTGAAGTACATCATCGAAGACTGCGGCGCCAAGATGCTGGTGTTCGAGGAAAACCTGCGCGCACCGGTCATGGCCATCAAAGACCAATTGAAGCTGGAAAAGCTCATCTACATTGGTGACCAGGTTCAAGCGGGCGAAATCCGTTTCGATGACTTTGTGTCCGCAGGGGGCCATCAGGAGCCACAGGTTCATGTCGATTGGCACGACCCGGCCTTGATCATGTACACCTCTGGCACCACGGGGCGACCCAAAGGGGTGGTGCGATCCCATTTGGCAGAAATCGTGGGCAGCATGACCATGGCGGTCGAAGTGGGGTTTCGGCATGAAGATGTGATCTTGCACAACAAGCCCTTGTTCCACATCGCCCAATTTCATTTGCAGTTGATGCCCTTCATCCAGATCGGCGGCACCAACGTTCTGACGCGTGGATTTGATGTGCACGAAACCTTGTCTTTGGTCGAGGCTGAGCGCATCACCGTGCTGCACGGTGTGCCCACCCAAATGGTGATGCTGGTGGCTACCGATTTGAGCCAATACGACCTGAGCAGTTTGCGCTGTGGTTTTTATGGCGGACAAACCCTGGCCGACGATGTGACGCGCAAATGCATGGCTTTGTTCCCAGACTACTTTGGCAATATTTACGGTTCCACCGAAGCCCTGGCGGTCACCGTGTGTGACTATCGGCGTCGTCCAGAAAAACTGGGCAGCGTGGGCCAAGCTGCGGTCAACATGGAAGTGCGGGTGATTCGCAACGACAGCGTGGACCCGGATCAGGTTTGCAGCGCCGGTGAAATTGGTCAACTGATCGCCCGTGGACCGACCTTGTTCACCGAGTACTGGGGCCTGCCCGACAAAACCGCTGAGACGCTGCGCAACGGCTGGTATTTTTCGGGCGACGCTGCGGTGGCCGACAGCGAGGGCTTCATCACCGTGATGGGGCGCATGGACCACACCATCAAAAGCGGTGGCGAAAATATTCACCCTTCTGAAATCGAGAACATCTTGTTTGAGCACCCTGGTGTGGCCAATGCAGCTGCGGTGGGCTTGCCCAGCCAAAAGTGGGGCCAAGTGGTGTGCGCTGCCATCGTGCGCAAAGACCCCGCCCTGGATGCCGCAGCCATGGACGCTTTTTGTTTGCAAAACCCCGATTTGGCCGCCTTCAAGCGACCGCGCCATTACTTTTTCATTGATGCGATTCCGTCCAACCCCACGGGCAAAGTCGAGCGCGGCAAGCTCAAAGACTTGCTTTTGGGGCAACTGACCCAGCCATTGGATTGACACCATGCCCGCTTTGTTCATCATCCAGGCCCAACTCAGCCCAGACCCAGCGTTCATGGCGCGCTACAAGCAATACCAAGCCCAAGTCCAGCCCTTGATGGCGCTGCATGGTGGCAAGGTGCTGGCCATTGGCAAGGACCTCGAGGTCATGGAGGGCCAGCACGATGGTCAACGCCTGATCGTGTTGGAGTTCCCCAGCATGGACCATTTGAAAGCCTTTTGGCACTCGAAAGAATATGCCCAGATCAAACCTTTGCGCGAAAACGGTGCCCAGGTCCAAGCCTGGGCGGTGCCCACCATGACCTAGCCCCCAACACCGACCAACGCCCCTGAATCCCCAATCCCCACCGACCCGAAAGACCGATGTCCATGACCGATTTGTATTCACCCATCCAGTTGGGCGACCTTCAGCTCAACAACCGCATTTGGATGGCACCGCTCACCCGTTCACGGGCCACACCCGATCGGGTGCCCACCCCCATGATGACCGAGCACTATGTGCAAAGGGCCTCTGCGGGTTTGATCATTGCCGAGGCCACCAATGTGGCTTTGCGTTCCAATGCCTGGGAATGCACGCCCGGCATCTTCACGCCCGAGCAAATCCAAGCCTGGCGCTTGTTGGTCGACCAAGTGCACCAAGCGGGTGGCAAGATTGCCCTGCAGTTGTGGCATGGCGGACGCGTGGCGGCCGACAGCCGGGACCAACCCGACCCCCCTTTGTCGCCATCGGGGGTCAACGACAACATCGAAGCGATCACGGTGTGGGGCCGTGATGAGCAAGGCATCTTCCGCAAAAAATCAGCCTGTCCTTCGCGGGCCATGACTTTGGCCGAGGTCGAGGACACGATTGCTGCATTTGGCCGGGCCGCACGGGCCGCGCGCGAGGTGGGCTTTGATGGGGTGCAATTGCACGCGGCCAATGGCTATTTGCCGCACCAGTTTTTGTCGCCCTATTTGAACCACCGCACCGATGCCTATGGTGGCTCACCGCAAGCCCGCGCGCAATTCGCCTTGCAGGCCATGCGCGCCATGATCGCCGAGTTTCCTGCGGGGCGCGTGGGCATGCGCATTTCCCCTTTCACCACTTTCAATGGCGCGTTGGACCCGGACCCCATTCCCACTTACCGCTATTTGGTCGATGAACTCGCCCGCCATGGCATGGGCTGGTTGGAGTTGGCCGACACCAATTTTTGGGCAGGCCAATTCGACCGCGATCAAATGCTGTCCCTCACCCGACCGGTGTTTGATGGGCCCATCATTGCCAACGGTGGGATTGACCCACAAACCGCCCAAACCCTGATTGCCAATGGGTCCATCGATGCCGTCTCGTTTGGCCGCTTGTGGATGGCCAACCCTGATTTGCCCGAGCGCATCCGTGCCGATGGACCCTACCACAAGGCCATCACCAAACGCTTTTACGGTGGCGGGCCCGATGGTTACAACGATTACCCGACGTTGGCCCAAGAAAAAAGTTTGGCTTGATACATTTTAAAAACCACACCCAGGAGAAACCATGATCACAGCCCGCGAAATCGGACCCCAGCGCTACCGCACTTCTTATGGCCGCTACTTTGAAGACTTTCAAGTGGGTGATGTTTACGAGCACCGCCCTGGCCGCACCTTGACCGACCAAGACAACATCAGTTTTGCGCTGCTCACCATGAACCAGCACCCCATGCACTGCGACATGGAATTCGCCAAGAAAAGCGAATTTGGCCGCTTGCTCATCAACAGCCCCTTGTCCTTGGCGGTGGTGGTGGGCATGACGGTCAATGACGTCAGTGCCAAAGCCATTGCGAACTTGGGTTGGAAAGACATCAAGCTCAGCGGCCCGGTGTTCGCCGGCGACACCTTGTATGCCGAAACCAAGGTGCTGGACAAGCGCGAGTCCAAGTCTCGCCCGAACCAGGGCATCGTGACCGTGCACACCCGGGGCATCAACCAAGATGGGGTTGAAATCATGTCCTTTGAGCGGATCATTTTGGTGGCCTGCCGTGGCCATGCCGTGGATGATTGAGTCAGGTCATTCACATGCAAAAGCCTGATGCCGACACCACCCCAGTGGCTGGCCCGATTGCGGCAAGCTATGCCCATTGGGCGCATGCTTTGCACTGGCGCGACCTTCCCGCTGAAGTGGTGGCCCAAGGCCAGCACCTGATCTTGGATGCCCTGGGCATTGCGCTGGCTTCAGGGCGCTACCCTTTTGCCCAACAAACATTTCTGGCGATGCAAGACCTGTGCCCCAGCACAGGCCCTGTCCCGGTATTTGGCTTGCAAGCCCATTTGCCAGCCCGCGATGCGGCCCTGATCAATGGCTTGTTGATCCATGGCTTGGATTACGACGACACCCACCCCGGCAGCGTGGTCCATGCCACTGCATCGGTGTTTGCCGCCGCTTTCAGCGTGGCCTGCCAACAAGACAGCACCGGTGAAGACTTGCTGCTGGCTTATGTGGCCGGCATGGAGGTGGCCACCCGCGTGGGCATGGTGGCTGGTGGCGTGTTTCACAAAGCGGGTTTTCACCCCACAGCAGTGGCCGGTATTTTTGGTTGTGTGATCGCGGCGGCTCGCTTGTGGGGATTGGACGAGGCGCAAACCGTGCAGGCCCAGGGCATCGCCCTGTCGATGGCCGCTGGGACCTTGGAGTTTTTGAAAGAGGGCGCAGGCACCAAACGCTTCCACCCTGGGTGGGCGGCCTCCAGCGCCATCGTGGCGGTGGCCTTGGCGCGGCGCGGCATGAGCGGACCATCCACCACCTACGAAGGCCAATATGGTTTGTACGCCAGCCATTTGGGAGCAGCCCTGGACGCTTGTCGCATGGAATTGGCCACGCAGGGTTTGGGCGTGGCGTGGGAGTTGATGCGTGTGGCGGTCAAGCCCATCCCTGCATGCCATTTTGTCCATGCCTGCATCGATGCAGCCAGCGCTTTGCGTCCTGAGTTGGCGCGGGGAGAGTTGTCGCACATCGTCGCCCGCGTGGCCCAGGGTTATGTGCCGGTGGTGTGCGAGCCAGTGGCCCAAAAGCGCCGACCATCGAATGCTTATGAAGCCCAGTTCAGCGTGCAATATGGCATTGCCACAGCCTTGCGCCATGGCAAGTTCGGACTGCAGGCCTTGGAGCCCGAGGCCATGCAAGACCCGCTCACCCAAGCCTTGGCCGACAAAGTGCGCTATGAAGTCGACCCCGATGCCGATTACCCCAAGTACTTCCCGGGTGAGGTGGTGCTGCATTTCGCCGATGGCCGCCAGGTCGTGCATAAAGAACCCATCAACCGCGGCGCGCCTGGTCGGCCCATTGCCCATGCCGATATCGTGACCAAGTTCATGGACAACGCCGCTCTGGCCTGGCCCGTGACAGCGGCGAGCGCATTGCGCGACGGCGTGCTGAACTTGCCCCACATCCGCACCCGCGAGCTGGCCCAGTTGTTGGCGGCTTGACATCCATGGAGACAAGGAAATTTTCATGACAACATCTTCCACCAACCCGCCCGCAGCGCCTGTGTTGCAAGGCTTGCGCATTTTGTCGGTCGAGCAATATGGTGCGGGGCCATTTGGCACCCAGTACCTGGCCGACCTGGGTGCAGAGGTCATCAAAATTGAAAACCGCAAAGACGGCGGCGATGTGGGTCGCATGGTGGGTCCGCATTTCTTTGGGCCGGGTGACAGCCACTTCTATCAATCCTTCAGCCGCAACAAAAAGAGCCTGACCCTGGACCTGAAACACCCTGAAGGTCAAGCCGTGTTGCACCAACTCGCGCGCGACGCCGATGTGGTGTTCAACAATTTGCGTGGCGACTTGCCCCCCAAACTGGGCCTGACCTACGAGCAACTCGGGCGCATCAAACCCGCTTTGGTGTGTGCGCACCTGTCGGCTTATGGGCGCAAGGGTTCGCGGACCAATTGGCCGGGGTATGACTATTTGATGCAAGCCGAAGCGGGCTATTTGTCCTTGACCGGTGAACCCGATGGCCCGCCCTCGCGCGCAGGCCTGTCCATTGTGGACTACATGACCGGCACCACGGCGGCCTTGGCCATGCTGGCCGGTGTGTTGTCAGCTCGGAAAACCGGAAAAGGCAGAGATGTGGATGTCAGCCTTTACAGCGTGGCCATGTACAACCTGGCTTATTTGGCCACTTGGTACCTGAACAAAGGCGTGGTCACAGGACGCCAAGCCAGGTCTGGCCATCCTTCCCTGGTACCCAGCGAGTTGTACCGCACCCAAGATGGTTGGATGTTTGTGATGTGCAACAAGGAAAAATTTTGGGCCGTGCTGTGTGAAAAGATCAATCGCCCGCAGTGGATCAGCGATGAGCGGTTTGGCAGTTTTGCGGCCCGCTTGAAAAATCGCCTTGAACTCAATGCGGCCTTGGACGAGGTGCTGCAACAACAAACCACCGCCCATTGGTTGAAGGTGTTTGCAGGCCAGGTACCCGCATCGGCGGTGAATGATGTGGCCCAAGCCTTGGACAATGAATTTGCGCAGGAGATGGGCATGGTGGTCAACGTGGACCACCCGCAAGGCCCCATTCGCACCATGGCGTGTCCCATCACGGCCGGGCCAGTGGCCGCCGTGGCCGCACCCAGCTTGGGTCAGCACACAGCACAAGTGCTGCAAGAGGCGGGTTTTACCGATCAACAAATTGAAAAACTGCGCGAACTCGCGGTGATATGACCCATGAAAAGCTATTTATTTGTCCCTGGCGACCGTGCCGAGCGTTTTGACAAGGCCCTGGCCACAGGCGCCCATGCGGTGATCATTGACCTGGAGGATGCGGTGGCGCCAGAGGCCAAGGTCTCTGCCCGCGCAGCCATTGGCCAATGGCTGCACCCGGACAAGCCGATTTATCTGCGGTGTAACGCCTACGGAACGCCTTGGTTTGATGGTGATTTGGAATTGCTCAGCCACCCAGGCGTGCGTGGCTTGGTATTGCCCAAGGCGCAGGAACCCGATTTGTTGATCCAACTGGCCAAAAGCCTGCGCCCTGAACAGCGCCTGCTGCCGATTATCGAAAGTGTGTTTGGTTGGGACCGCGCTCGGGAACTGGCCAGCGCACCCTCGGTGGACCGGCTTCTTTTTGGCTCGGTCGATTTTGCATCCGATGCGGGCATGGGCAGTGACGGCGAAGAGCTCAATGCCGTGCGCACCCATTTGGTCCTCGTGTCGCGCTTGGCCGGTGTGCGCTCGCCGGTTGACGGCGTCACCTTGGCATTTGCCGATGACCAAGCCTTGGCCAGCGATGTGGCGCGGGCGCGGCGCATGGGCATGGGCGCGAAATTGTGCATCCACCCCAAGCAAGTGGTCGGCGTCAACCAGGGATTCGCACCCAGTGCCAGTGAATTGGCATGGGCCCAGCGCGTTTTGCAGTCAGTTGAGCAACATGGCTTGGGCGCCATCGCGGTGGATGGCAAATTGGTCGATCGCCCCGTGTGGTTGCTCGCACAAAGCTTGGTCGCTGAAGCACAGACATCTGGCAATGCCGCGGTGAACCCATGAGCACAGCCGTTCAAGCCTGCGTGGCCGGCATTTACGAGCACCCCTTGCGGGTGGCGCCAGACCATTCGGTGGCGCGCTTGCATGCCGACGTGGCCCACGGTGCCGTGCGCGATGCCGGATTGACCCTCAACGATGTGGATGCATATTTCTGTGCGGGCGATGCACCCGGTTTGGGACCGACATCGATCGTTGACTATTTGGGCTTGAAGCGGCTTCAAGTGGTGCAGACCACCGAGTTGGGCGGGGCCTCTTACCTGTCGCATGTGGGTGAAGCAGCGGCAGCGATTGCGGCGGGCCGTTGCAAAGTGGCCTTGGTCACCTTGGCGGGGCGTCCCAAGTCCGAGGGCTCCAGCGGAACCAAGCCGCGCAACTATGGCGACACTGCGCCGGATGCTGAGTTTGAGCGCCATTACATGCCCACGCCGCTCAACAGCTATGCCATGTGTGCCATGCGGCACATGCACGAATTTGGCACCACTTCTGAGCAATTGGCTTGGATCAAGGTGGCCATGTCACACCACGCCCAACACAACTCCCATGCCTTGTTGCGCAACGTGATGACGGTGCAAGATGTGTTGGACTCTCCCCGTGTGGCCGACCCCTTGCGGCGCGCCGACTGTTGTGTCGTGACCGATGGCGGCGGTGCGGTGGTGGTGGTTCATCCGGATGTGGCGAAAACATTGCGTCAACCGCTGGTGCAAGTGGTGGGCATGTCCGCATCGGTCAAAGGCCAATCCGGCGGTCAAGTGGACCTGACCCATTCTGCGACAGCCTGGACAGCCCCCCGGGCTTTTGAACAAGCTGGCATTGGTCCGGCAGACATTCGCTATGCATCGATCTACGACAGCTTCACCATCACCGTGCTGATGCAACTGGAAGACCTGGGTTTTTGTGCCAAAGGGCAAGGCGGAAAATTTGTGGCCGACGGCCAACTCATCTCTGGTCAAGGCCGGCTGGCGGTCAACACCGATGGGGGCGGTTTGTGCAACAACCACCCGGCCAACCGTGGCGGCATGACCAAAATCATTGAGGCCGTGCGCCAACTGCGTGGTCAAGCCCACCCCAACGTTCAGGTTCCCAATTTGGAGTTTGCTTTGGCCAATGGCATCGGTGGCTTTTTGGGCTCGCGCCATGGCGCCGCCACCTTGATCATGAAAAGGGTTTGACATGAGCGCACCCGCAACACCGCTGGTTTTTCAAGACCCCTTGCAGAATCCGGAAAATCAAACCTATTGGGCGCAAGCCCAAAGAGGTCAGTGGATGCTCAAGCATTGCTTGTCTTGTGACACGCCGCACCACTACCCGCGCCCCTATTGCCCGCATTGCGGCAGCGATCAAACTGAGTGGCGTGCCAGTTCGGGTTTGGGCGAAATTTATACCTTTACCCGCATGGTCCGGGGTGTTGAAACCCCTTATCTGATGGCTTATGTGAAGTTGGATGAGGGGGTGACCGTGTTGACGCATTTACACGCACCCGATTGGGACGCAGTCCACATTGGCATGCGGGTGAAACTGGGGTTTTCGGCCAGTGCTTCCGGGCAGAATGTGCCAATTTTTGTGCCCGCTTGAAAGCCAAACATGCCTCGCCGCTCGTTGAGCAAGGCTGATACAAGGGCTTCAGGGCAGGAAGGGGCAATGGTCTTCTTTTTCAACCAAATCAAAAGCAAAAATCATTTTTGCCATGCCACACAAAACCGCCATGATCACGCCAAGCTCGACCAACTCACCATCGGTGAAATGTGGCTTCATGCGGGCATGCAAGGACGCATCCAATTGGCCTTTGGGCCGGGTCAGTGCCATTTCATCGGCCAAAGCCAAGGCCGCTTTTTCGCGCTCAGTGAAGGGCCCGCTTTCGTAGTTGGCCAAAGCATCAATTTGGTTTTGCCCAATGCCAGCACGCAAAGCCGCAGCGGTGTCATTGCGGTTGCAAAAGGCACAGCCATGTACGTTGGCCAAACGCAATCGAACCAACTCCAGCAAAGTCACCGGCAAGGCGCTGCCATAAAACAACTTTTTGTAAAAGTCATTTTGATACCAGTGGTAGACGTGGGGGGCGTGCCCCATGGTTTCAACAAAGGTGGCGTCGTCATGCATCGCCAGCGACCGATCGAATGCAGCCTGCATGGTGGCATCCAGTTTGTCGCGTGGAACTTTGCTCAAAACGGTTTGGGGTTTCATGGCTTGGGTTCTCCAAAAAACAATGCATGTCAAAAACGCAAGTCCATCATATCCGCTGATGGCCATCCTCATGTCATTCTGAAGCGGGCAGGTCGCGAACTCTGCCCCCACCAAGAAAGAAAATACCCTTCATCCAGGAAAGCTCGCTTGACGATGCCTGGGTCGGGCCATAGACTGATTTCTGGCATTCTCTTTCCACCACACCCTAGGAGTAGCTGACATGAAATTTGTATCCATCGCATCCGGCTTGATGGCCGCTTGCTTGGCTTTGGCCACGCAAGCACACGCTCAGGAGTCATTCAAGATCGGAAACCTCTCGCCGTTGTCTGGCCCTGCGGCTGCATTTGGCATTGGCATCAACCGAGGCATTGAATTGGCAGCTGAAGACGTGGGCACTTTTCAGGTCGCGGGCAAGTCATATAAGTTGGAGGTGGTTCCCTACGACACCTCGCTGGATCCTGGTAAAACCGTGGCCGCTCTCAATCGTGCTGTGCTCAATGACAACGTCAAATACGGATTCATCTTGGGCGCTGCGGTCCATGGTGCGGTTTTACCGATCATTCGACAAAACGGATTTTTCGATATTTTCATGGGCGCTGCGGGCAAAGAGGTGACCAATGCCGAAAACCCCACCGTGTTTCGATTCATGGCTTCTTCGGACCAGCTTTATTACACCTTCACCCCCGAAATTTACAAAAAACTCAATATCAAGCGGGTCGCATTCATGGGGCCCAACAACGATTTGGGGCGTTCGGATGTCAAGGTGCTGAAAGAAATTGCCACCCGCTTGAAAGGGCAGGGCGTGGAATTTGTGGGTGAAGAGTTGGTCGAACTCAATGCCAAAGATTTCCAAGCATCCCTGCTGCGCCTTTTGGCCAAAAACCCTGATGTGATCGATACCAACGCCTCACCCACTGGCACGGTGGGCTTGATTGCGAAGCAAGCCCGTGAGCTGGGCTACAAGGGCTACTTCATCAGTTCCACCGCAGTGCTTGAAGCCAAGGCCTTGGTGAACGTGGCCGGCAAAGGGGCTGACAACATCGTCGCTTATCGCATTTGGTCGGCTGCACCCACCAAGTTGTATGACCAAATCGCAGAACGCCACCAGGCCAAGTACAAAGAGGCCACTTTGGGTACCGTGTGGGAAGCCTACGCTGCCACCCGATGGGTGGTTGAAGCCGTGCAAAAGGCGGGCACCTTCGACACCAAAAAGGTGGCCGAGCAGTTGGCCAACTCCACATTCCAATTCCACCCTTATGGGCCGGCCAGTTGGGGTGGGGACAAGACCTATGGTGCCAGACGTCAAATTCAAACGCCGTTGCCTGCATCCATCATCAAAGATGGTGTCTGGACACCGTTGGATGTGCGCATGGGTACATTGGAGTGACACTTGAGTTGCATGCTTGATGCGTAACTGCATATGACATATTTGAGGTTCATGGCTTGTTGGCTGACAAACAGCAGGCCATTTTTCAGCGGTGTTCATCCATGAGTTTGACTTTGTTGCTTCAAGGCCTGGCCATTGGCTTGGTCAATGGTGCCTTGTATATATTGACAGCCCTTGGGTTGACGCTGATTTATGGCATTTTGCACATCGTCAATTTCGCCCATGGTGAAGTGTTCATGTTGGGCGCCATGCTGGTGTATGTGGTTTATGTGCTTTGGGAATGGCCCCTGCTTGCCGCCTTGCCCGCCATTGCATTGACCGCTGCGGTGGTGGGTTGGTTGGTGGAGCGGGGTATTTTTCGCCGCCTGCGAGGGCAGTGGTTACAGCTGCTTGTGGCCACGGTTGGGGTTTCATTGATCATTCAATCCTTGTCTTGGCTGGTGTTTGGTGCCCAAGAAAAAAATGTGCCTTCTATATTGCCAGGCGTGCTGGTGGCATGGGGTATTCGCATGCCTTATGAGCGTCTGGCAGCCGCTGGGATTGCGATGTGCATGGTCGCTGCTTTGTATGCGGTGGTCTATAAAACCCGATCAGGGTTGGCCATGCGGGCCATCGAGGAAGACGAGGAAACCGCACGCATGTTGGGCATTGATACCGATAAAGTGGCTGGTTTGGCGGTGGCTTTGGGTTTTGCTTTGGCAGCCATGGGCGGTGTATTTGTTGCGCCCATTTACTCCATCAACCCTGGCATGGGCTTGGAAGCCATTTTGATGTCATTCATCATCATCATCATTGGGGGATTGGGCAATATCACGGGTACTTTGGTGGCGGGCTTGTTCATTGGCGTGGTTCAGTCCATGGGTGCGCTTTTGCTGGGTGCTGAATCTGCCCATGTGTTGGTCTTTGTGGTGATGATCGCCGTACTGATTTTTCGCCCCCAGGGCTTGATGGGCAAATTGTGAAACATCCATCATGGCCTTATATCCTGGGTGCCATGGCCTTGGTACTCATGCCCGCTGTGGCCACCACATATTGGATGCACATTGCCATCGTGGTGTTGCTCAACATCACCTACACCGTTGCATTGTTCAGCGTGTTGCGCATGGGTTACTTGTCTTTGGGACACGCTGGTTTTATTGCATTGGGGGCATATACCTGTGTGGTGCTGACCGTGCGATTGGACATTTCGCCATGGTGGGGCATATTGGGTGCAGGCGTCATGTCGGGCACCGTGGCTTGGGGCCTGGGCGCCATGACCATGCGCTTGCGCGGCATCTACTTTTCGTTGGCCATTTTTGCTTTTGGTGAAATTGTGGTGGCCTTTTTCCGTGCTTTCGATTGGTTTGGCGGGCCATCGGGCATCGCTAATGTGCCCAGGCCGGTCTTTTTTGGCCATGCCTTGAACAATCATTTTTCGTTTTATTGGTTGGTCCTGTGCATGTCGTTGTTCTTCATGGCCTTGTTGTATCGATTGCAATACACCCGTTATGGCGCGACTTTATTGACCTTAAAGACCGAGGCCAGCGAGAGGCTGGCGCAAAGTGTGGGGATAGATGCGGCCCGATTGAAGACCGCCACCTTCGCCTTGTCGTGTGCTGTGGTTGGCACCATGGGTGCGGTCCACGCCCAATACCTGATGTTCATCAACCCGCAGGTTTTCACCTTCTTGACATCAACGGATTTGCTGATTTATGCCATGGTCGGTGGGGTCTCGCATTTTTGGGGGCCGGTGCTCGGTGCCGGTCTGTTGACGCTATTGGGCGAGCAGCTGTTCTCCGCGGGCTATTGGAAAACCTTGGTTTATGCCTTGGTGTTGATGGTGGTTATTTTGTCCTTGCCCGGTGGTTTGGTGAGTTTGTTGGACCGTGTGCGCGACAAATGGTTTTCAAATCTCCGCAATTGAGCCCCACATGACCGCCATTTTGCAAATCCAAAACGTCAGCAAGCAGTTCGATGGACTGGCAGCCTTGACCGATGTGTCATTTGAGGTGCAGCAGGGCGAGTTGCTGGCGCTGGTTGGGCCCAATGGTGCTGGCAAGTCCACATTGTTCAATGCCATTGCTGGGGTTTTTGCCCCGACAAAAGGTCAAATATTGCTGGACGGCCAGGACATCACGGGCCTGCCCAGCCATGCCTTGGCGCGCCGTGGCTTGGCGCGCACTTTTCAAATGGTCAACTTATTCCCCGAATTGACAGCGTTGGAAAATGTGATGCAAGGCTTTCACCGCCACATGCCGACTGAGTTGTTGGCGGGGTTGTTGCAAACAGTCTCGTATCGAAAAAGCCAGTCTGATTGGAACACCCGCGCCATGGATGTGTTGCGTATTTTGGATTTGCAGTCCTTGGCATCTGTTCAAGCCCAAGCACTTCCACTGGGCCAAGCCAAATTGTTGACCGTGGCCATTGCCATGGCCACACAACCTAAATTGTTGTTGTTGGATGAGCCAGCGGCAGGCCTGTCGCATGAAGAGTCCAGTCGCATGATGGACCTGGTTTCCAGTCGCGTCAAAACCCATTGCACCGTGGTCCTGGTTGAGCACAATATGCGCTTGGTGGGGCGCTATTGCGATCGAGCGGTGGTGCTGCAATTCGGTCAAAAAATATTCGAAGGCTCACCGCTCGACTTGGTGCACGATTCACGGGTGGTCAATGCCTATTTGGGTACAGCGGGGATGGGAACATGAACCAAGCCTTGTTGAACTTGTCCAACGTTCATGTGCGTTATGGTCAGGCACTGGCGGTCAATGGGGTATCGATTGCGGTTCAACCTGGTCAGGTGACCGCGATTGTGGGGCCCAATGGGGCAGGGAAGTCCTCTTTGCTCAAAGCCATTTCTGGCCTGATTCCCATGCACCAAGGTGATGTCAGTTGGAGCGGCCAATCCATTGCAGGGCACAGTCCCAAAGACATTGCCATGGCAGGCATTGCCCATGTGCCGGAAGGGCGACGTATCTTTGCCAAGATGAGCGTGATTGACAATTTGCTGTTGGGTGGCTACCTGCGCCAAAGCCGTGACATTGAACCCGCTTTGCAATCTGTGTATGCCGCCTTTCCTCGTCTGCAGGAGCGATTGGGGCAACGTGCGGGGTCTATGTCTGGGGGTGAGCAACAAATGCTGGCCATTGGTCGTGCGCTGATGTCTGCCCCACGTTTGATCATGGTCGATGAAGTGTCACAAGGCTTGGCACCGGTGGTGGTGCAGGAGGTCTATCGACAACTCAAGCGTTTGTCCGCGCAAGGCATGACCGTGCTGATGGTTGAGCAAAACGCGCGTTTGGCATTTGAGTTGGCTTCGCAGGTCTATGTGATGGAGCAAGGGTCTGTCGTGGCCCATGGCCCCACGGAGGAGTTGGCGCAAAGTGTGCATGTGCGAAATGCATACTTGGGTTTGGATGCGACATGAGTGATTCGGTGTTGTACGAGGTTCGGGAGGAGGTGGCCTACATCACCTTGAACCGGCCGGACAAACTCAATGCCATGGACGATGATTTGCTGGCCGGTGTGGCCCAAGCGCTCGCGCAGGCATCGGCCGACACCCAGGCCAAAGTGGTGGTCATGCGCGGTGCAGGGCGGGTGTTTTGTGCCGGGGGGGACGTGCATGACATGCCCAAGCAACGAACCGAAGCCGATTACCGGGCCACCCGCTTGCCCATAGAGCAAAACATTGCGCAGCAGGTGCGGTGTTTGGGCAAACCTTTGATCGCTCAGGTCCATGGTGCCGCCATGGGCGGCGGTTGTGTTTTGGCTGCCTTGTGTGATGTGCGTGTCGCGACACCCGATTGCAAGTTCGGCCTGCCAGAAGTTCGCTTTGGCACGGTGGCCAGCTTGGGGGGGATTTTTTTGCTCACCCGCATCATCGGATTGGGACGTGCATTTGAATTGCTGTATTTGGGTGACTCTTTCAATGGGACCCGTGCCTTGGAGATGGGCTTGGTCAACCGTTTGGTACCGCCTGAAGATTTGGCCAACGCGGTGCATGCCATGGCTTTGAAAATGGCCGGTCACTTTGGGCGTGAAATGGCTTTGACCCGCAAGGCCATTTGGGATGGGTTGGACAGTGACTTTCTGGCTGCGGCACAACAAGAAACATTGGGTGCGATGCAAGCACACCTCAGTGGTGATGTGATCCAAGGCTTTGCCCAGGCACAGCAAATGCTGGCAGCCAAAAAGGTCAAGCCATGAGACCCGCTATCAGCGAATGTGTCGGTGACTTGGTAGATCAGGCTGCATGGGCCAATCCCGATCGTGAGGCTTTGGTTTTTGAAGATCAGCGCCTGACGTTTGCCCAATTCAAAGGCCAAGTGGACATCACAGCACGCGCATTGATGGGCCTGGGCATTGCACCCGGTGACCATGTGGTCTTGTTCATGCCCAACAGTGTGGAGTGGTTGAGTGCTTTTTATGCGTTGGCCAAATTGGGCGCTGTGGTGGTGCCCGTCAATACGCGATTTCGCAGCCACGATCTGGATTACCTGTTGAAACAGTCTGACGCCCATATGGTGATTGCTGATCTGCACATCGCTGGCTTGGATGTGCAGGCGATGCTGGGCGAGTTGTTGCCAGAGGTGGTCCATGGCTCGCCAGGCTGGGTGAGTGCGAACTATCCAAAATTGCGCCACCTCATCACCTTGCAAGCTGGTGCATTGGCAGGCGCCCTGCCGTGGTCGCACCTGTTGCAATCGGTGAGTTCAGTGGACGCGAACGAATTGGCCCAGCGACAAGCCCAGGTCAAACCGCAAGATGCGGTCCTCATTTTGTACACCTCGGGCACCACGGGTTCACCCAAGGGCGCCGTCCATGCGCATGGCATGGTGCGAACCATGGTCGATGCCGCCAGCCGTTTGGGTGTGTCGCAGTCTGAATGCATTTTGTTGTTCTTGCCCTTGTTTCACAGCATGGGCTTGTATTTGGGTGGGCTGATGTTCTTGGTGGCAGGGGCGCGACTGGTTTTATCGCCCCGCTTTGAACCCGCTCTGGAGTTGGAGCGCATCGAGCGTGAGCGGGTCAGCTTCATGCTGGGTTTTGACACGCATTACCAGGACTTGCTGAAGCACCCTGAGTTTGACCAACGTGATCACAGCAGCGTTCGCATTGGCATGGTGCCTGCAGGTTCAGCGGCTTCGCAGGCCACCGCGCTGCAGGTCAACGAACGCCTGTGTCGAAGCTTCAGCGGCTATGGCAGTTCAGAATGCGGCACAGCCATTGCATTGAGTTTTCTCGATGCCGATCTGACCCAAAGAAGTTTGGGTTCCGGCTACCCGATGCCAGGCTATGACTTCGAAGTCCGCGACCCGCAAACGCGGGTCCCCATGCCAGCTGGCGAAGTGGGCGAACTGTGGATCAAAGGCTATGGCGTCATGCTGCGCTACCACGCAAAGCCGCAAGAAACCCGTGAAGCCTTTGACGAAAACAACTGGTTCAAAACCGGGGACATGGCCTCCATGGATGGCGGTGGATTTTTGCGCTACATCGGGCGCTTCAAAGACATGCTCAAGGTCGGCGGAGAAAACGTGGACCCGACCGAGGTGGAGGCATTCCTGTCTCAGTTGCCCGGTTTGGAAAATGTCAAATTGGTGGGGGTGGCCGATGATCGTTTGGGGGATCTCCCCGTGGCTTGCTGCACGCCCGGCCAGCACCCGGTGACCTTGGCCGATGTGCAAGCCCATTGCAAGGGTCGGATAGCCAGTTTTAAAACGCCGCGCCAATTGGTGTGGCTGGCGTCTTACCCCATGACCAGCACGGGCAAGTTACAGCGCAGCCAATTGCGGCAAGCGGTGATGCAAGCATTGGAAAAATAGAGACCTGATGCTGAGCACCGATGCGGTCAGCAGCGCCGAGCGCCACAAGATGTCGGAGATCATGGCCCAGGTCAATGTTTTATAAATGAATACCATCGATCAATTGGCCGAAGGCTTGTTGCATTAGGCCTGTGTCGGTGCCTGCGGCGAGCATGGTGTAGCCCATGCCTTTGGCGCGCTCTATCCAAACTTGATCAGTGGCCATAAAGCCCGCTGCCTTGCCATGCTTGCGCGCTACTTGGGCCACATGGGTCATGGCGGCCGTGAATTTGGGATGGTCAAACTGTGCGGGTATGCCCATGAAGTTCGACAAATCAAAGTGTCCGACCCACAATACGTCGACGCCGTCTACGGCTGCAATTTCTTCGACATTTTCCAAGCCTCTCTCGGTTTCGATTTGGGCAATCAGCAAAGTGCGCTCATGGTATTGGCGCATTTTTTCGGCCACATCGCCGCCCAGGTAATCGCATTGGGCAAAACCAAATCCAGCGCCTCTGCGACCCACGCCCGGATAACGACAAGCCTGCGCCAGACGCTCGGCTTGTGCGCGACTTTCCACCATGGGCACCATGACGCCGCGCGCACCAATGTCCAAAGCACGGGCGATCCAGTTGTACTCACCGGTGGGCACGCGCACCATGGGTTCGATGGGCAAACCTCGGCATGTGGCAAACAACCATTTCAGAGTTTCATACCCCAAACCGGTGTGCTCCATGTCATAGATTGCAAATTTGGCGCCGGCATTGGACAAAATGTTAGACATGCCGGGTGTGAAAAATTCAAAAATCATGGCGCCGGCCACTGTTTGGCCAGACATGATGGTTTGCTTTAGGGGGGCTTGAGTGTTCGTGTGCATCTTTGTGAAAAATTAGAAAGAAGAAGGCTTAAGAGGTGACAACATGTGCCGGTTTTTTACCGTGCATCACATCGATAACAGCTTTAAATGCACTTTCAGCCAGACCCCGCATGCATTCATCGGTGAAACAGATGCCGTGGGGCGTGACCACCACATTGCCCAATTGCAGCAATGGGTTGTCTGCGGGCGTGGGTTCCACTTCGAAGACGTCTAGGCCTGCACCTGCAATTGTTTTCTCCACCAAAGCGCGGTAGAGCGCAGCTTCATCGACGATGGGGCCACGTGAGGTGTTAATGAGGTAAGCCGTGTCCTTCATGAGCGACAACTTGCTGGCATTGACCATGCCGCGTGTTGTTTCATTCAGTGGGCAATTGATGGCTAAAAAATCAGAGCGGCGAAACAACTCATCTAAAGCTACCAACTCCACACCCAGAGCTGCCATTTGAGCGGCATCGGCGTAGGGGTCGTGGGCGATGAATTTCAGGTCAAAGGGCTTGGCCAGTCGAAACATTTCGGAGCCAATATTTCCCACGCCAATTGAGCCCAAGGTACGACCAGTGAGGCC